>OGIG01001303.1_pt1 | contig 14928 bp, 27 predicted proteins | sample 1571601 | NCBI WGS metagenome assembly OGIG01 (sample SAMEA2581953, study PRJEB24529) | metagenome | biome: Human gut stool | place: China | collected 2011 | reverse complement strand
ACTGGTGACAAACTATTTGTTTTTCACCTCGTTAGCAGTGTTGGTTTCGGTAACTGACCGCTAACGGTTTGGTAACTGAAATAACTCAATATCCTGCTCGGCTTTGCTTTGCAGACAATTGGCAGAATTATGAAATATTGCTCATTCTCAACCACTTACAGTTCATTTCTCTCATATTCACTTTCCGTTGCTTTTGCTTAAATTGTGCATTGCTCCAGACATACCTTTGCAACGATGATGCTTACACTGGGAGCCGACATCTACACGACAAGCAAGCTACTGGGGCATACAGACATCGCCACCACCGAGATATACGCTAAGATTATAGACAAGAAGAAGGATGAAGCCGTGGGACTCATTGATAAATTCTTCGACAAATGACAATAAAGGCATCGAGTATAATTTCCGATGCCTTTATTGTGTTAAACTATGTAATTTGCGTCTGATTCTCAGGAGGAAACCGTAACTTTGCCTCTGTGAAACTAAAATTTATGCTTATGAAACCAGATAAATTAGAAAAGTTTGCCGAAAGGGCGATATGGACTATAGAGGGTATCATGGTTTACATGATATGTGCTATTTTTTACAAAGTAGTGATAGCAGCTTAGAAACAACGATTGTTACTAAACTTGAAACTATCGCTGTTAATAATATCCACAAGAACTTATTAATTTTCTTGTGACGCACTTCAAATGAAGACTCCTTCTTTAGAGCCTTCACTTCCTCCTCATGCTCCTTTTTTAACATACTGCCATTCCAAAGGATAGGTATCTGTCTCCTGCCCTGTTTGGTAACACTATACACCACCCGAGACTCATGATTGCCATAGCCATACCCTCGATTAAGATATTCGCTATCTACTAATAATTTGGCTACATTCTCTCTCCAAGCACCATCAGGAGATACGTTATCATAAATGATACTCCATATCTCCTGCTCATACTCGGACTTATCTCGAATATTGTCCAGCAGCACATACAACTTCTGTTCGTTAGTTATCTCTGCCATTTTATTTTTCCAGTTGGGAAAATATTTTTTCTTAGTTAGGAAAGTTAATAACATATCTTGCAAGGAGTCCTGCCCATATCCTCAGCTTCCTCCTCGCTTACCTCCTCTATCTCTCCTGAGCAACGTGAAAGACCCTTACAATCAGGGTCACAATGGTAACGCTTGGATGAACTGCCAGTACAGATATACACATTATCACTATAGCCAGATGGCTTTGCGACAGACTCCTTTTTCTCAGGTTCTACATCAACAGACTTCTTTGAAGAACTGCTGCATGATGCCATCAGGATGATGGCGAAAAGTAATACTATATGTTTCATAACTCTTCATTTACATAATTATATGGACCATAATCTATATAAACGTAATACAGACCTTCATACGAATCATGAACTATGAATACACTAAAACCATATTCATTACTATTGGTTGGAGAAGTCCCACCATGTGCCGCTAAATAATGATTCTTATCAGTATAGGTTTCTACATCACTATACTTTTCCTTCAATTTTGATATTATATTATCTCTAAAAGTACAAGCTAAAGAATAAGTATTAAAAAATCTACACATAGAACATCTATTCATGTAATAGCGATAGCCGTCATACTGAAACGCAAAACAGATAGACTTAAAATATAAATTAGCATAGGTTCTGTCAAAATACCAAATTTCATTATTGTATTCCAAACTTGGTCTCCCCCATTTGTCTTCCAATATTCGTTTTGACTCTGTATAAGTTTCACCAAAAAGCACACCACAAATAGAACTCTGTGCATATACAACAAATGAACAGAGCAACATAAAGCAACAAAAAAACAATCTTTTCATACCTACCACATTTTAATTATCCAACATTTGCTTGTCTCATGCTACCGCCCAAGATAGACAATAGTTGGTCGTAGCGTTTTTCTAACTCTTCATACTTTGCCTTCCAGACAGAATCCGTCTTATTGTTTTGCGTTTCCGCAATATCAGTTTCTTTTTCTAATCGTATATCACCAGTTCCACGTAAAAGCCATTCAGCAGAAACTTCTGGATAAGCAGTTAATACACCTTCTATTAGCTTAGAGGACAAAGCTTGCTCACCTTTCAATTGCCTCCAAACTGTAGTACTACTCATACCTATTTCGTTTGCGAAATAGTTTTTAGTCTTTCCAAAGTTATCTATTACATAGTTAACTCTCTGTAATACAGTCATTTCCATACATTTTACATTTTTAAATCATAATTAAATATTGCAAATTCGCAAAACTTTTCCCGAAAAAGTTTTGCGTTTCCGAAAAACTTTACTATCTTTGCACTCGTAATCAATAAGTGCTTAATTATTAAAAGCAAAAATACAACAAAAAATTAAGTTATGCAAGTAAAAAAGATAAAAATTATCAAAGTTCCGCTTGAAGGACGAAAAAAACTTGCCGAGCGATATGGTTGTTGCAGAGAGACAATCTTCAACGCTCTTGCGTTTAGGAGTCAGAGCAAGCAGTCTGAGGACATCAGGCAAGATGCTTTGAATGACTTCGGAGGGGTTAAAACCGAAAAGGTCGTGTTCTATTAGGAAGGAGGTGAGTATGATTAAGAGATTATTCAGAAAACATCTGAGAAGAGACTTAGCAGCAGAATTTGGAGCCTCGCATCCACAATTTGAAGAGATATTCAACTGGGTATATGAAGCTCCAATTCTGGAGTGGAGAATCAGAATGTACTGCATTCACAAAACAATAAAGTGGCTTGATGTAAAAGATGGCTATAAGCAAAGAGGCGAAATAGACCATATAATACAACTTGAAAAAGCAAAAGAACTACTCTTGTTTCTCAGCAAGTAAGAACACATGAACAAATGTCGTTGTTCCACGAATATCAACGATATTACTTGAAGAGGATGAAGCTATTTGCTTAACAACATAATTGTCTCTTTTCAACTTCTTGATTTCCTCATCAAGGTCAAGTTCTACGAGAACACCTTTCTCGTTTACTTTAGAATGTAGATGTACGATTTTCTGTTTCATACGAAATTGAATTAAGTTAAAATAAAAATTTGTCACCCGCAAAGGTACAAAATAAAAACTACAATCGGGCAACGGTAGATATAATAATGTATAAAATGAAAATTTGTCACTTTCTGTTTCATACACTACCGCCCGATTTTAAAAACGGAGGAACCCTATGAATGAAATTTCAACTATTGTAGATGGTGACCGAATGACATCACTACAGATTGCAGAGATTACTGGCAAGCCACACGCAGACGTGATGAAAGCCATCAGAAAGATGGAGCCAGCATGGTCTAAAATCAACGAAGGAAATTTTTCCTTGGTTGAATATAAAGACAAGAAAGGCGAGACAAGACCTTGCTACTCCCTCAACAAAGAAGAGTGTCTCTACATCGCCACCAAGTTCAACGATGAAGCGAGAGCCAAGTTGATTAAACGATGGAAGGAACTGGAGGAGCAACATCAAAAGCCATCCGTCCCACAAAACTATCTCGAAGCTCTCAAATCTCTGGTCAAGGCAGAAGAAGAGCGTGAGCAGTTAGCCTTGGAGAACAAGCAGCAGCAAGCAACCATCCTCACTATCAGCAAGGAGAACATGGAACTTGGCAACAAGATTACCGAAATGCTGCCTAAGGTAAGCTACTACGACCAAATTCTGCAAAGCAATGCCACCATGACCATCACTCAGATAGCTCAGGACTACGGAATGAGTGCGGTGAGAATGAACAAAGAGTTGGAGTCTATGAGAATCCAGCACAAGGTTCGAGGTCAGTGGATATTGTACGGACAGTTCCTTACTGGCGGCTACGTTCATAGCAGAGCAGTTGACATCATCCGTTCAGACGGAAGGCATGACGTGAAGTATAACACCGAGTGGACAACCAAGGGAAGAATCTTCCTTTATGATGCACTCAAAGCGAAGGGCATTCTCCCCTTAATAGAGCAGGAATGCACTCCCAGAGTTAAGGGCACTGGTAGAACAGAGTCGTCAAAGACAACTGGTGCCTGTCAGTAAACCATCAAATTCAACTGATATGATAGACCAAGAGATAAAAGAGCAGTTAGACCGCATCGAGCAGTATTCGATGATAGCGGCTAAGTCAATACTCAACATCAAGGAAGCTGCATTTATACTCGGCATGACCGTAGAAGGAGTCAGGATGAACGTGAGAAATCACATTCTCCCTTGCTACAAGCCCAACGTCAACCGACTCTACTTCAAGAAGAGCGAGTTGGAAGACTGGATGATGCAGAACCGCTCGAAGAGTATGGCAGAGATAGAATCAGAGGCAACAGCCTATTGTGCAACCCATTAATAATTATAAGTTATGTTTTCAACAGTCATGTTAATATTGTCAATTATCGTTTTTTGCGTAATGACAAATGAGATTTACCGCTCATTCAAGGAATGGGGAAAATAAGATATATGGTGAGTGAACCTCAATAAAGTTCATAATAGATAAAAAATTTAGTTAGCGTTATTGATATTGTTTAAGTGGAGGTTTTTTGGAGTTCACTACTCCCACTCACCATAAGCCAGAAATGTTTTATGTTGATGCGTAAGACGCAAGTAGTTCAGTTGGTAGAATATGAAGGTTCTCCATCCTTCGATGTCGTTGGTTCGAGTCCAACCTTGCGTCCCAATAGCCTGATTCCAAGGCTTCATATCGGATAGGATAAACCTTCCTGAAGAGGTACTCGCAGCCAAGAGCAGCGTATGCAACCACAACATACGATTAGACGAGGAAGTGGCAAGACTATTACCTGCACCGCAACAGGTGGAATTGGGAACGTCTTGGAGTTCACTTGTGAAGATGCAGACCTGATGCCGTGACCATTAAAGATAATGTAGCATTAAGAGGTAGGAGCGCACAACTACAATTCGGTTCTAATGCAGCCAGCATGAAACAGAATAGATGAAATATTGTAACTACATATTTTGATTTTGCTCTATAATCATCAATAATGTATGCGGAAATAGTGCTGGGAGTCCTAAGCCTCCATGAATGCAGAAGGGAACTTGAAGACACCTGTCCTTAGGCGAAAGCGTGGCTCGGCTTGTGTCTTTGGGCGCACGGATTGGATCAAAGGTCTCGGACGTGCGCCCTTTTCAATAGAAGTTTTTTCATTAGATTCCATACATTTTGCGGTAGCGACCGCTCAGGTAATAAAGAAAATACTCTCCCCACCATTCGTGAGAATCGTGGGGTTTTATTTTGAAAGTCAAAACAATTTAATATTATAGCTTATGAACAACTCAGCAAGTGGAAACTATCCACCAGGCGCAGCCAACGACCCGTCTGCACCTTACAATCAGCCAGAATATCCTGAGTATCAGGACTACGATGTTACGGCATCATTCGTACTTGACAAGTCGTTTACAGTTACCTCTTCTTCTGATGAGGAGGAAGGCATCAAGCAAGACCTCATTGAAGACTACATGACACCTTTAGACCTCATCAATGAGTTGAAAAAAAGACTGCAAGGTGAGTTGGAATTAGACCCGACAAACAAAGCAATCAAGAGTCTTATCAAGGAGTGTGATGGTTGGACGTGTGACTGTGACATCTGTATTGACAACATTTAAAGAATATAGGTATGGGCAACTTAGATTTATACAACAAACTCAAAGTCGTACCGCAAGAAGCGATAAAACCAATTCAGAACGGACGACTGAAAGGTAAGAGCGACATCAACCCAATGTGGCGCATCAGAACAATGACAGAGCATTTCGGTGTTTGTGGAATTGGTTGGAAGTACGTTATTACTAAGCAATGGACTGAAACTTACGGAACTGAAACGAAGGCATACTGCAATATAGACCTTTTCGTTAAGGTTGACGATAAATGGTCAGATGCTATTCAGGGTACTGGAGGTTCTTCTGAGGTTACGATGGAGCGAAATGGTTCATACGTATCTGACGAATGCTACAAAATGGCACTCACAGACGCACTCTCTGTTGCCATGAAGGCACTTGGTGTTGGAGCAGACATTTATTTCGAGAAAGGAAAGTCAATGGACTATTCCTCAAAATACGCTATGCAAGAGGATTTAGCAAAAACTCAGCAGCAAGAAGTCAATACGCAGCAGCAGACCGCTCAGTATCACACGAATGACGTGAATGAAGGATTGAATTATCTGAGCAGATGTGTCAACAAAGACAATCTGATATGGGTAATTCAGACATACAAGCCGCTTACCGCAAATCCTCAGTTTATGCAAGCAGTTTCAGCCAAGAAGAAACAATTAGGAATACAATAATGACAACAGAAACAAAAAGAATCACTTTGGCAGAACCAAAGGTTACATTCATAGAAGAATCTCATCAGTACTTCCTCGGCAAGAAGGAACTGAAAGGTGTAACAGGAACGCTTATCAAGAAAGCCTTCCCTGACTCCTACAAGAATATCCCAGAGTCTGTACTGATGAAGGCAGCAGAGCGTGGAGGTCTTATCCACAACACGTTTGAGACCTTCTGTTCCATCTTCGATGCAGACATCAAGCAGTACCCGAATCCTACGGAAGAGCTTCAAGCCTTCCACGCTATGTTAGTCTCATTCGGTTTACACTATGTAGCATCCGAGTATCTTGTTACCGATGGCGAGAACTTTGCATCTGCCATTGATGGAGTCTTTGCCGACAACGAAGGCAACATCTATCTGGTAGATTACAAGACCACCGCCACCCTCCATTATGACAACGTATCTCTCCAGTTATCAATCTATGCCAAATGGTTCGAGGAACAAAATCCCGACCTGAAAGTGAAGGAGATTGTTTGTATGTGGTTCAAGAACGGACAGAGCAAGTTCCAGCCACTACCAAGAGTATCAGATGAGCAGATAGACGAGTTAATCAACGCTTATCTCACAGACGATGCAGACTATCAGTATAAGGTAGAAGTACCTGAAAAGTTCTCGGCACTGGAGCAGGAGTATCGCCTGATAACTGCTCGTATTGATGCAATGAAGATTGTGCAGGACGACTTGAAGGAAAAGATAATGAAGATGATGGAAGCTAACAAACAGAAATCCATCAAGACTAATATCGGTTCCTACTCTTATGTGGCAGCAACCACCAAGAAGGTCTTCGACACGAAGCTGTTCAAGGACACGGAGCCTGACCACTATGAGTATTATTTGAAAGAAACGGCTACCAAGCCATCGTTAAGAATCAAACTTAATTAAGTATAGATATGAACGTAAAGTTTACAGGCAAGATTATTGCAGCAGGGCAAGTCCAAATGGGAACGAGCCAGAATGGAACTCAATGGAGCAGTTGTGAATACACGATTGAGGAGTTGAACGAGCAATACCCTTCAAGAGCCGTTATCCAAGTGTATGGCTCTGACAAGTTGCAGCAGTTCAATATCCAGTTAGGCGAAATCATCACCGCTCACATCGGACTGAAAGCACGTCAGTCTAAAGAAGGACGCTGGTTCAATCAGTTAGACTGCTGGAAAGTTGACCGACCAAGCGCTCAACCGCAAGGTCAGGTTTCTCAGAACCCTCAACAACAGGGTGGATATTACGCACCACCTCAGCAGCAATTTCCCCCACAGGTTAATGCGAGCGGTCAACCTACTCAGCAGGGTGTTCAATATTCAGGAGGTCAGCAAGGAAATCTCCCATTCCCTCCACGTCAATAAATAAGGTATGGAAATCCATCTTGTACGAACAACCACTGGTCTTCGTCCATACTCGGATGATGATTACGAGGAAATGAAAAAGATAAAGGTTGGTTCCATCGTCAAGGCAAACATAGTTCGACCAAGGAACATCAAGTTTCATCGCAAGTTCTTCTCCCTTATCAGAGCGGCATGGGATTGTCTTACAGAGCAGCAGCGCACCAACCTACGCTCAGTAGATACATTTCGTGAGCAACTTCTGATAACATCAGGATTCAGCGAACCGCTCTACGACCTGAACGGACAGAAGTTCTTGGAGAGAGCCAAGTCTATCTCCTTCGCCAAGATGGATGAGCCAGCCTTTAACGATGTATATTCAAAGGTCTTAGACACCATTCTTACCATCATGGTAGCAAATGGTGTTACAGAAGACGAGTTTAATAACATTTTACAAAATTACAGTTGATATGACACGTAGAAACGACAAGCGCAACAACAGACATAATCGTCAGCGCAACAACAAAACAGAGTTTTCACCATTTGCTCAGATGATTATCGGTGCACTTCTTGGTAAGGGTGCAGAAATGATTGCTAAGAAAATGGCAGAAGAAGCAAAAAAGACTCCTGATATTCACACAGAAGGAATTACCAATAAGGACATCAACAACATCAACAACGGCAATGCAACCCTATCTAAGTTGCGTATTCCTGCTGATGGTTCGGCAGTTGAGTACCCTATCCCTGATGGTCTTACTTTCTTCTTCAACGAAGAAGGCAAGTTGATGGTACAGAAAGCTCCTGGTGATAAGGAAGGCAAGCCTATAACTTATGATGAAGTTCTCAAAGAACTCTACTATGGAAAGACTGCATATTGGTTTGGTAGTACCCGTATCGCATATGCGATAACAAATGAAAATAGCTACAACGACATAAACAACTGTGCATCCGAAGCTCAGTGTAAACGTATGGTCGCTTTCAATAAGTTGCAGAACATCGCCAAGTATCTCAACAAGGGATGGAAACCTGATTTTCCTGACCAAAATAATTATACAATTTGCAAGAATTGTGCTGGTGGGTATTGTCTTCTTGGCAATAACAAATACCAAGCAGGAGCAATCTATTTTAGAACAGAAGACCTTGCTAATGAAGCCATCCGTCTGATGGGTGATGAATCTCTCAACGACCTTTTCTCAACTGACTGGTAATGACAAATTACGCTGAAATCAAAGCAAAGTTAGAACAGGAAAGCAAGAAGATACGCAAGCGTTCATCCTATGACGAACACAACTTGCAAGCCGCAGAGGTCAGGTATATCCGTGGGGTATATCCTGACCTTGAAGGTGTCTTCTTTGCCGTTCCTAATGGTGGCAAGCGAACCTCCCAACAAGCCGCATGGCTAAAAGAAGAAGGTATGAAGGCAGGAGTATCAGATATGTTGCTCCTGAAGCGCACCTCTCAGTACGGTTTCCTCTGCATCGAAAACAAAACTCCCAAGGGCAGACAGGAACCAGCGCAGAAAGTATTCCAGTTTGAAGTGGAACGGCATGGTGGCAAGTACATCATCGTCCGCTCTATAGATGAATTTATGAAAGCAATCGACAATTATCTTAACGGTGAACTATGACAGAAGAAATCAGACAAGCCATCCAACTTCTTGAAGAAAACGGCTACAAAGTAACTCCTCCCCCCAAGGAAGTCAAAGACGAATACACCTTTGAGCGAGCATGGAACTTGTACGACAAGAAGGTAGGCTGCAAAGAAAAACTCAAAAAGAAGTGGAACTCCATGAGCCAGAAAGACCGCAAGGCAGCTATAGAGTATATTCCTCTCTATGTACTCTCCCAGCCCGACAAGCAATATCGCAAGAACTTCCAAACTTTCCTCAACCAGCGAGGATGGGAAGACGAACTCATCGGAGCAACACCACCGCCAGCAGTTATCAACGAGCAACCATCTGAGATAAGTCAACTTATCGCAAAAACAAGGGCAGAACAGGAGCGGAATACGGACGATGCAAAGAATCATGCACTTCGACAACGCATCTTTGGCATGATAGAGGTTCTAAAAAAGAATCCAAAGAGCTTCTGCAAATCTCTGTTGGAGATATATCGTGACAATGGTACGTTAGAGCGTTTGGGTATAGAATGGAATCCACAGACATAAATAAAATGATAGCAATCAGCAAATACAACAAGCAGCATCCTCTCAGAGTATTCGAGGCATTCGCTGGTTATGGCAGCCAGAGTCTCGCCTTCAAGTACCTTCAAGAGAACCATCCTGAGTTTGACTTCAAGGTAGTAGGATATTCGGAGATAGAGCCTTCTGCTATTCAAGCCTACAGACTTCTGCATGGGTGGGATATTCCTAACTTCGGTGATGTAACAAGAATTGACTGGAACGAGGTCCCCGACTTCGACTTCATCAGTTGGTCTTCTCCATGCCAAGACTTCTCAAATGCAGGTCTCAGGCAAGGTGGCGAGGAAGGGAGCGGCACACGTTCATCCCTCATCTTTCAGGAGAAGAGGATGCTGACAGTCAAAAAACCGAAATATGTAATGCTTGAGAATGTGAAAGGTCTCCTATCCGAGAAAATGAGAAAGTACTTCTTCCAATATCTCAGAGACCTCGACTCTTTCGGCTACACGTCATTTTACAAGGTTCTTAATTCTAAGGACTATGGGATTCCACAGAATCGTGAACGTATCTTCGTAATCTCCATTCTAAGAACAGAAGACGAGCCGAACCCTGAGTATCATTTCCCTTCTCCTATCAAGTTAGAGACTACGGTTGAGGATATGTTAGAAGACAATGTTTCTCCCGAATATTTCATGTCCCAACAACTCCTCGAGAAGTATCTCTCCAAAGCAGACATCAATGAAGCAATCAAAAAACTCTACCCAGAAGATAGCGATACCGAAAACGGCTGATGGATGCTCTCCCACCATTACGTCATCGTTTGGTGCAGGAATCAGCGTAGCCAATCTACTTGGTGTTGACCATTTCCCTAAGGGGGGGTACTGATAATCAAAAAAATATAAGTAGGAAACTACTCATTAATTCAGACGTAGAAGGCATGAGTAGAACCATCCGCAGTAGCTATTACAAGACAAGTTTAGCCAACTTTCTTTCACAAACAGGAAGTTGTGCCAGCGGAGTTTTAATCATCAAGAAAATCTAATGTGCGACAAAATTATAAGGTTAGCCAACCTCAAAATTAAAGGCAGAATAGAGCAGCAGACCAGAGTCTATTCCACAAAGGGAATCTCCCCTACTCTCAATTCTGCTATGGGGTCCGGAGGTAACTGCATTCCATTATTCTTAATAGTAAAAGAAATATGATAACAGGAGGAAAGAGAATGAAATCCCTACTCCTATCAGGGAAGGTCAAGCCTGATATGGGGGGGCAAGTCTTAGACCTCTATAACCAACAAGTCTATGACAATATTGCTCCAACAATGCTAACAACCATTGATTCATCATCAATGACATTCGTAACCATCATGAACAAAGAAATCATTCACACCGCACCTAATGGAAAGAAATACTCCATCCAAATCAGGAAGTACACTCCAAGAGATTGTTTTCGCCTGATGGGAGTACATGAAGCTGACATAGATAAACTCCTGAGCAAGGAGAAGTCTGGTCAACTCATTATCTGTAAGAGCAAACTCTACGCACTTGCAGGAAACTCAATAGTCACCAACTGCCTGACTGCCATGTTCGAGGAACTGATATTTCCATCAGGGAATCACTATCACGACAAGAGCGGTCAGCTTTCACTCTTTTAGCTTATGGATAACACCAAGGTTAACGAGAAAGAACAAATCTTAGCCATCATCGCTGAGATTCAGGAAGAGCGCAAGGCAGCGCACATCGTTCCAAATCATGTTCTTGCCGTAGAAATCATCAACCGAGGATTTCATCAGCCGCAGCAAGCCCTCAACAAATTATGTGCAGAAGGAAAGATAGAATGGTGCAGAACACTCAACGATACGGCATTCACTATCAGAAATTTATAAATCAAAAACAATATGGAAGAAAAGTTAGGAATAATTACAAAGGAAGACTTGGAGGTATTATCTAAACAAGCCTTTGAGTCTGCAAAGAGCAAGGGCTTCTACTCTGATACTGGTATTGATACTACATTCTGCCTGATGTTTATCATTGTAGAAATGAGCGAAGCTTTACAAGCCGACAGAAAGAACAGACATGGTTCAATCGAAGACTACGAAATCGAGATTGAAATGGGCAGAGACATTCCGACCGCCTACCGAAACACATTGGAAGGCACAGTAGAGTCTGAGTTTGCCGACATCGCTATTCGTATTCTCTCACTCTTGGGTAGTATCATGGATAGCGCAAAAATCGAACTCATGGGAGATAATGACATAAAAGATGAATACGCATTGGCTAAATTTATCTTTGGGTCTAATATAGTAGAAGACCTATACAGACTCATCGAAAAGATGGGAGTCTGTGACTTGGATGATTCTCCAAACTGGTATCTCGCCAAACATCTTCAGGAAATGCTAATAGTCATCTTTGCGATTGCCCACAGTAACAATATCAACCTGATGGAGCATATCAAACTGAAAATGAAGTACAACGAAACCCGTCCGCATCTACACGGATATAAATATTAGGAGGACAGAATATGTTTGGAATAGAAAAGATTTCAAGAAGATGCTTAATGACTTTGAGTGATGGTAGCAAGTTTCAAGCTACCATCACCATCCCAAAGCCGACCAAACCCATCTTTCCTGAGCAGATGGAACGAGAGTTTATCAAGAACATCAACAACTCGCAACATCTTGCGGAAAACAAGGTTGTTAAGTTACATATAATGAGAAATTAAGCTTATGGAAGAATTACCTATTGGTTCAGAAATCACCTTGAAGGTGGTTGAAAGTAATAGTTGTGATGGTTGCTTTTTCACTGAGTTAGCTACCGATATTTATGAAAATGTTTGCAAGCGCATTAAATGTACGGCTAACGAGCGAAAAGATAAAAAGAATGTTCAATTCAAAAGAGTAAAGTGATTATGATAGACGAAAAGAAAATAGAAGAAGCTGCAAACCTTCACAGATTTGAACTTATAGCATCTATGCATGGTAGTACCCTTTGCACTCCCATGCAATGCTTTGAAGAAGTAGTTGGTATAGAAACTGACTTAATTGAAAATTCATTTATTACAGGAGCTAAGTGGGCTATCGATGAGTTCTTGAAGGACTTATGTCATGATGCTAGTGAAGAGCCAAGAAAGTTCGCAGAAGTCCTTGCAGAAGCAAAAATAACAGAAAGCATTAAAACCTACATTTCTTTCAAGAGAAATGATGCTATGTTTAAAAATTGGGATGCTTATAGTTCGGGTGCTAATATTACTCGTTGGCTTTATATTGATGATTTATTTCCAAAGGAAGGAGGTGAGCAATGAAAGAGCTTAAAGTTGGAGAAAGAGTAGTCTTGGAGATTACTGAAACCGAGAAAGAAACTTGCTATGGTTGTTTCTTTTTTGGCAATAGTGCTTGTGAAGTTTGGAAGAAATACCCATGCAGTCCATCATTACGTAAGGATAGTAAAAATATAATCTTTAAAGAAGTTAAGGAGTAAGAATATGAGTAGTAATTTAATGAGAATGGCATTGATGATGACTGCTATGACAGCTTATGCACAAGATAGTATTTTTGGAAGTCCAAGTCCTAAACTTGATGAAGCAAAAGGTAACATTCCTTCTGACAAGCAGAAGTGTAAGCCAAAGGCGCAGCATGAGTTCACCATCAAGGGTGTTAAGATTATGGCAGCTTCAAAAAAGGATGCTATCAAGAAGTACAAACATTCAAAAGGAAAGTAGTATGGTAATAAATTTTAATCCTAAGTATATACCAGGAGATATTGTGTATAACCACAAAAAAGAAATAATAAGAATTACAAGTTCTTATTTAAAAGGTACTAAATTATTCTATTATAGAGATGGAGAGTATGGTTGGATTAGAGAGGAAGCTATAAAACCAATTCCTCTTATTCCAGAGATTTTAGAGAAGAATGGATGGAAGCTTCATAAACATCATGAAAGAAATAGTTATGATGATGTTTCTTGGAGTAGTTATCATAAACCAGCAGAAACAAATATAAGCCTAATATTCTACCAAGAAGAAAAGGCATTTTTTCCATTTCTTTATGCACAAGAAATTTCAGAAACACCTATAAGGTACATACATCAACTCCAGCACCTTCTCTTCGGGCTAGAACTTAACTCAGAAATGGAGGTGTAGGTATGGGCAATGATAAGTTATTGAGAACAGATTTTATTCGTCTTAAAAATATGTTGATAATATTTGATAGACGATATGCAAAAACCAACGATGAGTCTGCTTCCATACAAGAAGTGATAGAAGCTGTAGATAGAAGATTAGATGTTTAACAGCCTTCGGGCATAAATTTAAAGATATGACGAAAGAAGAATTAAAAGTAAAGGTAGCCAAGCAACGAAGCATTATCAATGAAGCTAACGTTGAGATTTGTTCTTACGTAAATGATTACATCGAAAGTCTTCCATACAAGGTTGGCGACAAGGTTAGCTGCTCCAGATGTGATGTATGATGGATTGCAAGCATGGCTCCAAAACGAGGTTGTAGTGGTTATACTGGCGAGATTGATGTAAGAATCAATCCTGCAAAGAAAGATGGCACTCGCTCCAATAGAGAGTTTGTACTATGGAGTATGGAAATTGATAGAATCAAGAAGATTGATTAATCATCCTATAAAGGATATAAATAGATAGAATATGAGCAAAAAGGTAATTACTTCGTACAAGGCATTCGACAAGAATATGAAATGCCGTGACTTCCAGTACGAAGTTGGAAAAGAATATGAAATGGATGGAGATATAAAGTGTTGTAATCGAGGTTTTCATGCTTGCAAAAATCCATTAGAAGTGTGGAACTATTACGATATGCTTAATTCTCGCTTTGCGGAAGTAGAACAGTCTGGCAAGATTGATGAAGAAGAAAATTCGACAAAGGTTTGTTCTTCGCATATCAAGATTAAGGCTGAGTTGAATCTGGCAGACATCATTAAGGTTGGTGTCGAGTGGTTGAAAGATATTACCTCACCGTCAAAGTTTAAGACAGATGGTGCGTTGAATGATAACGGAGACAGAAATAAACAGATTGGCTCATCAGGCAACTCTGCTAAGATTGGCTCATCAGGCAACTCTGCTAAGATTGGCTCATCAGGCGGCTATGCTAATATTGGCTCATCAGGCAACTCTGCTAAGATTGGCTCATCAGGCGGCTATGCTAATA
>OGIG01001300.1_pt1 | contig 15011 bp, 11 predicted proteins | sample 1571601 | NCBI WGS metagenome assembly OGIG01 (sample SAMEA2581953, study PRJEB24529) | metagenome | biome: Human gut stool | place: China | collected 2011 | reverse complement strand
GTTGTATCTGCTGGCGCAGCACCCCGCCTATGCTGCGCGGGCTGCGGCGCAGAGCACGGTCACCCTGCAGTTGCCCGCCCGACGGGGCAACTTTTACGATGCGCAGGGGCGGCTGCTCACCGGCCTTGAGGAGCGCTGGCAGGTGGTATGCTTTCCCGGGCAGGGAAACTACGACCGCCTGTATGCCTGCACCGATGCCGCCGGGCAGGCGCTTTTGTACCGCAGCCGCAGCCGTGCTGCGCCGTTTTTACTGGAGGTAAGCTGCGACCCCGCCCGCCTTGGGCTGACCGGTTATCCTACCGCCCGGCGGTATGCGGCGGTGCCGCTGTGTCAGCATTTGCTGGGCTATCTGGATAGCACGGGTCATGGCGCTGCCGGGCTGGAAAAGGCGCTGGACGCCGTGCTTTCCGGCACAGGGGAGAACAGCAGCCTTGTCTGCGCCGTGACGGCGCAGGGTACGCTGCGAACCGGAGAAGCACCTAGGCTTTTGCAAGCCGACAGCGGGGCGCTTGGCGTGCAGCTGGCCATCTCCCGCCCGGTGCAGCGGGCGGTGGAAGCGGTGGCGGCTGCTACGATGCAAAGCGGCTGCATTCTGGTGCTGGATACTGCCACAGCGGCGGTGCGCGCCAGCGTCAGTGTGCCGGGCTACGACCCGGAGCACCTTGTTGATAGTTTGCAGGCGGCGAACAGTCCCTTTTTGAACCGGACACTGCAAAGCTACGCGGTGGGGTCGGTGTTCAAACCGGTGCTGGCGGCAGCTGCGCTGGAAGCGGGTTTACAGCCGGTTTTCGAGTGCACCGGCGCGGTGGTAGTGGATGGGCAGATTTTCCGCTGTGCAGGCGGGATCCCCCACGGACAGGTAGACCTTGCCGCTGCGCTGGAAAAAAGCTGCAACGGCTATTTTATCCGTCTGGGACAGCAGCTGGGTGCGGAAAAACTGCTGGACACCGCCAAGGCCTTCGGCTTTGGACAGAGCCTGCCGCTGGCAGAGGGGCTTGCCGCCGAGGCCGGGCAGCTGCCCACCCCGCAGGAGCTGGCGCAAAGCGGCCAGCTGGCCAATTTCAGCTTTGGGCAGGGCAGTCTGCTGGCCACGCCCTTGCAGGTAGCGGCGCTGTTCAACACCATTGCAGCAGACGGCGTATACCGCGCTCCCTATGTGCTGCAAGCCACGCTGGACGAGACCACCGGGCAGCCGATGGAGACCCTCAGCCACCCCCGGGGACGGCGGGTGCTCCCGGCGCAGAGCGCAGCGCTTTTGCGCGCCATGCTGGTACAGGTGGTGCAGCAGGGCACCGCGCAGGATGCCGCCGGGCTTCCCGGCGGGGCGGGCGGCAAGACCGGAACTGCCCAGACCGGGCAGTTCACCCCGGAGGGCACTGAGCGCTGCAACCTGTGGTTTGCGGGGTTCTGGCCGGTAGAAAAGCCCCGCTATACCATTGTGGTATTGCAGGACGGTGCAGTGCATACCGCGTACTCCGGCGCGGCTATCTTTGCGCAGGTCTGCGCTGCGCTGGAAGCAGCGGGATAAATGCGCGGATTCTACTTGCAATTCTGGCTTTGTTATGTTACTATATAGTTGTATTTTTGCGTGGTTTTCCGTATTTACAAATAAAAGGAGCGTTACGATTCATGTCTGTTATCGAAATTGTTGGCGGTGCCATTCTGCTGGTGGCTTCGCTGGTCATCGTTTTCCTCACCCTCATGCAGCACACCCACGGTCAGGGCCTGTCCGGTGCCATCAACGGCAGCGTGGGCGGTGCCAACAATGCGCGTCTGACCCCGGCAGACCAGATGCTGGCTAAGGTCACCCGCATTGCAGGCGTGGTGTTCTTTGTGGTTGCTATTCTGGCCTGCCTGTTTGCAGGCCGTCTGGCAGGCTGAGAAGGCGTTGCAGCCCCGTGAACGGACGGGGCTGTTTTTCTGTGCAAAAAAGTGCGGGCAGCCGGTTCTGCGGGCTGCCGCAAAGAGGGGACAGGGGAAAGCGCCCGTCCCAAGGCAGGGCTGTGCTCCGCAGGAGATGCACGGCCACGGAAGTGAAGGAGAAAATATTTTATGGCAATGCGCGATAAAATTGAGCACGCGATCCAGAATCAGCCGTGCACCGTAAAAGATCTGAAGAATAAGTTCGGTGGGGATCGCGGCGCAGACCGCAAGGTGATGGAGGCTGTGGACCAGCTGGTGCACGAGGCTGTCATCTGCCAGCGGCAGGGCGTGTTCTTCACCGTGCGCAGCGGCCGTGCCGACAAGGCACTGCTGTGCAAGGTAGTAAAGCTGGGCAAAAACTTTGCCTTTGTCATGCTGGAGGACGGTACCAGCGATATCTTCATCCCCGGCCGGTTCACCCGCGGCGCAATGCCCGGCGACATGGTGCTGGTGGAAAAGTTTGCACACCCCCGGGTAGAGGGCAGCGATGAGGGTGAGATCCTTGCGGTTCTGGAAGAGAAGAACGCTCTGGTGGGCACCATGCACCGCGTGGAGGGCCGCCTGAAGTTTGTGCCGGACGATTGCCCCGCCATCTCCATGCAGGTCATGCGGGACTGCGAAGGCAGTGCCAAGGACGGCGACAAGGTTGCAGTGGAGATCCTGCTGCGTGGCAACCGTCAGGAAGATCACCGCGTAGGCGTTGCCATGCGCTTTGGCAGCTGTGATGAAGCCAAGCGCTGCGCAAAGGCACTGCTCTACGCGCAGGATATCCGCAGCCGCTTCCCGGATAAGGTGCGGGACGAGGCCAAAAAGCTGGACAACGCCGAGGTGTCCGCTGCGGACTGCGAGGGCCGCATGGATCTGCGCGCTTTGCCCATCTTTACCATCGACAGCGCCGAGACCAAGGATATCGACGATGCCATCAGCCTGACCAAGACCCCGGACGGCGGCTTTGAGCTGGGCGTGCATATCGCGGATGTTTCCAACTACGTTAAGCCCGGCACCGAGCTGGACAACGAGGCATTCAGCCGCGCTACCAGCGTTTATTATGCCGATCAGGTGGTGCCCATGCTGCCCAAGCAGCTGTCCAACGGCATCTGCAGCCTGAACGAGGGTGTACTGCGTCTGGCTTTCTCCTGCCTGATGCGGCTGGACAAGGACGGCAACCTGACCGATTACCGCTTTGTCAAGTCCGTCATCCGCAGCCGGGTCAAGGGCGTGTATTCCGAAATCAACGCCCTGCTGGCCGGTAACGCCGATGACGAGCTGACCGGCAAGTACCACGAGGTACTGGCGCAGCTGCCCGCCATGAAGGAGCTGTACGGCCACCGTGCCCGCCTGCGCAAGGAGCGCGGCTGCATGGACATCGAGAGCGGCGAGGTAAAGCTGATCCTGGACGAGGACGGCCACTGCATCGACGTGAAAAAGCGCACCTCCGGCGAGAGCGAGGCCATGATCGAGGAGTTCATGCTGCTGGCAAATCAGTGCGCCGCCCACTTTGCCCGGGTAAAGCAGATCCCCTTTGTGTACCGTGTGCACGAGGAGCCCAACGCCGAAAAGCTGGAGCGTCTGCACGGTCTGCTGCAGGCCTGCGGTGTCAACGACCACTTTGCCAAGGATGTGCCCACCCCCAAGGAGCTGAGCGCTATTCTGGAGGGTGTGCGCGGCACTGCCTACGAGCAGATCATCAACACCGGTATGCTGCGCTGCATGTCCAAGGCTGTGTACGAGGAAAAGCCCAAGGGACACTATGGTCTGGTGCTGCAGGACTATGCCCACTTTACCAGCCCCATCCGCCGCTACCCGGACTTGGCCATCCACCGTATCATGACCGCCCAGCTCAAGGGTACCGATAAGGACACCATGATCCTGCGTTACAGCGAGTTTGCCGAGGACGTCAGCAAGCAGGCCAGCGAGCGCGAGGTGATCGCCATGCAGATCGAGCGCAAGGCCGAGGACTGCTATAAGGCCGAGTATGCCCGCCGCCATCTGGGCGAGTGCTACGAGGGCCGCATCTCCGGCGTGACCCAGCGCGGCCTGTTCATCGAACTGGAAAACGGCGTGGAGGGCTTTGTGCCCGCTTCCAGCCTGACCGCCACCGGCACCATGCTCACCGAGGGTGTGCGCCTTTCCGACCCCGTTTCCGGCAAGAACTGGAATCTGGGCGACACCATGATGATCACCATCGTGCGTGCAGACGTCAATCTGGGCAAGATCGACTTTGAGGTCGCCCCGGAAAGCGCAAAGCAGTGACCGTGTCATAAAACAAAAACAGACTGCCCCCGAAGCAGACCGCGCAGGAACGCGCTGCTTCGGGGGCAGTTTTTCGCAATTCTCAGGATCTCCGCAAAAGAAAATGCTTGCCTGAAAACCAGACAGGCGAGGAAATCGATGCGGGAAAGATCAGACCGGATGCCTTCCGAAAAATTGCTCAGCAATTTCATCCAGTTGTGCAGTGATCTGCCGGAAATCCTGATTCAGATCCAAGGTACGGGCACCAATCATATTGCCGTCTAAGTTGAACAGGCAATCCGGGGTGATGACTTCCTGCGTTTTGGCGTAGACCAGCAGCCCGGAAACATTTCCGGTATGGGCAGCATCCTGATTTTTAACGTAGGTGTAGATCTGGTAGAGGTTGGCAGAATGCAGAGTTTCTTTGTTAAATTGCTGCTGCATGGTGTGGCTGTAATATTTAGCATCCAGAATCAGGATTTTTTCACGGAAACGCAGAAAAATATCGGTTTGCATGGCAGGGAGAAACCGCAGCATGGCAGCATCGTGCTTTCCCACCAGAGCCCATTTGACCTGTGCCGCTTTGACCTCGGTAAGGTAGGTGTGATGCTTTCGGTAATATTCCAGAATAAAGCGTTCGTACAGCTTTGCCATGCGTTCATCCGAAAATGTTGTCATTTTATAGCTGCCGTTTTCGGTGGTCTGCAGCATATCGTGCAGCACGAAATAGCAGAGATTCAGCAGCATCTCGTAATTCTGGTTACTCCGCTGGTAATGCAGCTGCTTCCATGGAATCTGCGCGGGAAGCAGTTCAGAAACTAAGTCCAGAAACAGAAGCACTTTCTTCAATTCCACTTTGCGCTTAGCGGAAACATTCTCGTCCCGAAGCAGCACTTGCAAGGTGGTTTTCAGGATCTGGTTATACAGGTTGTCCTCCGAAAGCTCGTCAAAGGTGCAGGCGACCTGGGGCTTATGCTGGATGCGGGTCTTAATGGTCTGCGGAAGATCCAGCTTTCCCCGCAAGATCGACCGGGTCTCGCTGCGGGAAACATATTCCCGATAAAGCCCCTGCTTCAGCTGCCGGGAAACACCCTTTGCAAGGATGACGGCAAACAAATCATCGATGTGTTCAAACTTTTCCGAGGCAATGCACTGATAATCCTGCTGCTGCAACACCTGAAAGGCATAGGAGAGCATATAGTAGATGTTCTGGATAAAGATCCCTTTGTCAGTCGTCATTGAAAACACCACGCAGATTTTGCTCCCAACGATGCAGCTTGTCGGGCGCATCGAACCAGTATTCGGCCAGCGTAGGCAGAAGGTCAAATTCCACCACAGAGCGCATCCAGTCGGTGGTGCAGGCGGCAGGGTCAGCCAGACAGAAGTAGCTGTGACCGATACGGAAGCCGGAACCGAGGGAGGTATCTTCGGTAATTTCCCGGTTCAATGCCTTGATCTGTTCCACCAAAGCATTGAAGGTTTCGTTGTTGAGTGCAGCTTGATATTTCTGGAATCCCTCGGAAGTGAAAGCCGGTTCCATCTCAAAGAAGCTGAAACGCCTGCGCAGCGCATAGTCAATCATGGCGAGGCTCCGGTCGGCGGTGTTCATCATGCCGATGATGTAGAGATTTTCCGGGACATAGAAGGGCAGCCCATTATAGGCCAGCGTGATCTTTTCACCCCGGTGGTCGCCTTCAATCAGCATCATCAGCTCACCGAAGATCTTGCTCAGGTTGCCCCGGTTGATCTCGTCGATGAGGAAAAAGTATTCCCGGTCGGAGTCGTTGGAAGCCTTCTGGCAGAAGCGGTAAAATACGCCCTCGGTCAGCTTAAAGCCGGAACCGTCCGGCCGGTAGCCCAGCATGAAATCCTCGTAGGAGTAATTCTGGTGGAACTGCACGAACTCTATCCGGGAGGAATCGGCCTGACCCATCATAGAGTACGCCAGCCGTTTGGCGGCGTAGGTCTTTCCAACGCCGGGTGCACCTTGCAGAATGACGTTCTTTTTGCGGCGCAGTAGAGAGACCAAAACGTCATAGCGCGGTTCGCTCAGAAATACGCTGTGCAGAAAATCTGATTTTGTATAAGCGTTCGATGCTATCGAACGGACGGGTGCTGGATTTTCTTCCCGGATAAGGTCCAGAATAAAGTTGTATTCCCCTTCCGAAAGCTTGAACAGGCTTCCGTTCTGTTGTACAAAAAACTCCATCTTTTCCAGTTCCGGACAATCTTTCAGAGTGGAGTATTCAATAGGGGATATTAGATTTTCGATCTTTTCAAAATAAAGTTCTTTTCCGTTATTTTCTTGTGTGATTTTTGCAAGAGCAACTACTTTTTTAACGGGGTTGGCCTCGTAGCAGATGACGGGATCACCTGCCTTGGCATCCAGAATGTTCTGAAAGATCCGCCGCTTATGACCGCTTTCATTGTATAATGTATACGATTGTTCTTCACCGACTTTGAGATCGGAAAACTGCCAGATTTTTGGACTTGCGGTCAGCCACCAGTAGTGGCGGGGAGAAGTAGAGTCTTTTTCAGAAGAAACGGCATAAAGGGGAATATGAGAAAGGTCAGTCTTTTTCAAGGCTTGAACAAGCTCATCCCGCAAACGCCAAATATAAGAGCCGTTTTCTTTGGAATCAGCACTTTTGCCGGTATACAGAACAGGCCACCAGCGGGAGTTTTCGCTGTCGCGCGGCATGAGGGGACAATTTGTCTTTTCAACGACCCTTCGTGCAAGGCTGGAAGAACCCATATTGTAGAAGCCGGCAGCTTCGCCGTACTTGATCGCAAGCTGCTTGCAGGTGGCTTGACCACCATAATCCAGCATACATTTCATAATGCGGAGCGCATTCTGTGTAAAGACAGACGGGTCGTTCAGCAAACTGATCCACTGCTCTGTAGTAATGCCCGGATCATAGTCTGCTTTGCGGGGAAACCACTCGGATTCCTTCTGAGCGACTGTCTGCTCTTGAAGATAATAGCGGCTCAGATAAAAGCCCGGATCAATGGCAGCAATATTCCAGTGTGTGTCGGGCCAGTATTTCCCGGCAGGGGCTGCCTCAATGGCGCTGCGGATCATCTGGGTGACGGCAGCATTTTGGCTCAGTGCCGCCCGCAGCTCATCATAAAGACGATAGCTATTCAGTAGAGAGTCGATAGAACCATCCCGTTTGGGTGGTGTGTCAAAGTTTAATTCTTTTGCGATATCACGGGATACGGCATACCGATAGGCATAATATTTATCCGGGAACTGAAGCCACAGATAGACGCTGATAGCGCTGGTGTTCTGGTAGTGGTTGTTCCAGCTGCCATCGTTGTGTTTTATGCGCAGGGATTCGGCAGCAGCTTGAAATGCGGTGATGCGCTGAGAAAGCCCGATGGATTCATCAAACAGGCTGCGGAACATAGCGCGGGTGGCTTCACAGTCCGCTGCTGCGAAATTCAGGACCATCGCGCGGGGATAGGCATAGCCGGTATCCAGAAGCGAAAAGACCTTTGCAGTGGCTTCCTTGAACATTTCACCAAAATCTGCCGTGTCAATATTCCAATGGTCGTGGAAATGCTGCACGGCTTCCCATTTGAAATCTTCTCCATGAAGCCAGTGCTGCGGGAAATAAGTCTGGTATCCGTTCAGAACAGATTCCAGTTTTGCATGATCGATCATGGCCGTTCCCTCCGAAATCAAAAAGTCTTTAAACTTATTGTACCACGATAAAAGTGGAAACACCATATTCCGGCAAAAGAAAATGCCCGCCTGAAAACCAGACGGGCGGGTGACTGATAATGGGTTTTGCAGCTTCCTTAATGACCACCAGATGCGTTTATATGCTGGCAGTACCGGTGCCCTTGGAAAGTGCAATGACACATTCGGTATGACTTTCATTGTCCAAACACAGATCAATATCGTTTTCAACGATAGGCAGTCTGAATTTGATGGACTTGAGCCACTGGCCGTTGGGCTGACGCTCCGGGTAGATCTGGACTTCGGAAATCAGGTGTTCCATCAGCTTTTTGCGTTCAAGGGGATTCATCACATTGTAGAGCTTTTCAAAGCAGATGAGAACTTTGTAAATGTTATCGCCCGTGATTTTATCCGCTTCGATAGCCTGCTTCTTTGCCCGGGCATCCATCAGGTTGTTTTCTGCTTCCTCAATTTTATCGTACATCCTGTAAAGCCGCTCGTCAAGGTCAGATTTGCGGATGATGTAATGGCGGTCATCCGGGTCAAGGTTATCGATTTCATCCATGAGTTTGGATTTGACGGAGTAATACTGACGTAGTTGCTTTTCGGCGGCTGCGATTTCCTGTTCAATGGCAGTGGTGTCCACTTTGCTATTGATCTTCTCCTGCATCATGGCGGCAAACTTTGGATTGCTGACCAGCTTGATGATGACTTCCACGACGGCACTGTCCAGAACTTCTTCCTGAATCTGCTTGGTAAAATCGCATTTCTGTCCGCGCTGCATCTTGCGGTGCTTGCAGCTATAATAGGAAAAGGATTGATAAGCAGTACCATCCTTTTTGTGCTTGGTGCATTTGTTGCTGTACATTCCGGCTCCGCAGACAGGACATTTGACAAGCGCAGACAACAGGTGCGCCTGCTCCGTTTTATTGCGGGTGACCGGCTCATACCGTTTGGACTGTGCCAGCAGTTTGACCTGCGCAGCATTCCACAATTCCTCGGAAACAACGCCCTCATGCAGTCCATCGACCAGAAGATAGTTGTCCTGCGGAACCTGATGATATTCGTTCCGGGTGCCGTGAATCTTTTCGAGTTTGCGGCGACCAAAGGCGATTTTTCCGCAGTAGACGGGGTTCTTCAGGATGGCCCGAATCAATGTTGCGCTGAAAAGGGGAGAGGTGCCGTTCTGACGGGCGAGCTTCTGAAAGCCGTGGGTCTCCAGATATTTGGAAAGACCATTTGCGCCTGTGTCGGTGTTTACATATTGCTCAAAAATCGTGCGAATGGCAGGGGCTTCATCCTCATTGATTTGCAGCACACCGTCAACCAAACGATAGCCATAAGGCGCAAAACCGCCGTTCCAGCGACCTTCCCGTGCCTTCTGAATGCGGCCTTCCATGGTTTGGACACGGATGTTCTCACGTTCGATTTCAGCGACAGCGGACAGAACGGAGATCATCAGTTTGCCAGCGTCTTTAGAAGAATCAATGCCGTCCTCCACGCAAATCAGGTTCACACCAAAATCCTGCATTACCTGCAAGGTAGACAGTACATCGGCAGCGTTGCGGCCAAAACGGGAGAGCTTGAACACCAGCACATAGGCAACACCATCCTTGCCGGATTTGATGTCCTCCATCATCCGGCAGAAAGAAGCACGACCTTCAATGGATTTGCCTGATTTGCCTGCATCCTCGTATTCGCCGACGATCTGGTAGTTGTTGAAGTCTGCATAGGCTTTCATGCGAGCTTTCTGTGCATCCAGCGAGTATCCATCAATCTGCATGGTCGTGGAAACACGGGTGTAAATGTAAACCTTTGTCTTTTCCTGTGACATAAAAACCTCACAAAACAGTTATTTCTTGTCTGCTTTCTGCTCCAGAAACTTAATGGAATCCAGATAATCCTGCTCCACATCGCTGAGGGTTTTAGCCTTATATTTCCGATATTCGGTAGTAGCTTTGTCCACTGCCTGCTTGTGGGTCACACTGCCATTGCCAACAAGCAGCTGCTCGCCGCTCATAGTCAGAATACGGTCAAGGTGGTTTGCCCAATCCTGCATTGTCATGGGCTGTTCACGTTCTGCCTGACGCTCAGCAAAATCCAGATAACCGGAAACCAACTGCCCCATAGCACGAAGCTCTTTCTCGTTCAGATAGTTTTTGGCAATAGTAGCTTCTCGTAAAGTGGGTTGGTTTCCTGCAAAAGTGGTCAGACCCATAAATTCCTTTTCGGCATCTGCACGGTTGTAAATGACCTCGGCGGCAGTCTGACCGTGGATGGCATAATGAATTTTGTTCTGGACTTTTTTGAAGAACTGGACGGAGATTTCTGCTTTTGGGTCGTAGTCAATGCTGGTTGCATAGATTTCCAGAACCTGACGATAAAACACTTTTTCGGAAGCACGGATGTCACGGATGCGTTCTAACAGCTCTTTGAAATATCCACCGCCGCCCAGATTTTTCAGGCGTTCGTCATCCAGCGCAAATCCCTTGCGCATATATTCCTTCAGGATGCCAGTTGCCCAGATACGGAACTGTGTGCCTCGTTTGGATTTGACACGATAACCAACAGAAATAATGACGTCAAGATTGTAGAATTCGACCTGATAGGTCTTTCCGTCTGCGGCAGTTGTTGCAAATTTTGCAACAACTGAATCTCGTTCAAGCTCACCCTCTGCAAAAATGTTTTTGATGTGACGGGAAATTGTGGATTTGTCACGTTGGAACAACTCAGCCATCTGGTCAATGGAAAGCCAGACAGTGTCACCGTCAAAGGTAGTATCAATTTTGGTCAGGCCATCTTCTGTGGTGTAAATGAGGATGGAATTTTTAGGAGAGGCATCTGGACGATTCATTTTAAGCACCTCGTTCTGTGTATGTAATACAGTGGAAGGGGAGACCTTACCACTGTGTTGGGACAAATATTACAAGAATATTATATCATGCTGCAAGAGCGGTATCAACAGTATCTTGTCGATTTTCGTTGTTGGTTGAGGATACTGCGTTGTCTATTTCCAAGACCGATGCGTACTTCTCGATCACATCGGCTAGAAAGGTTGCGAATGCGCTCCATTCATCGAGTGTGGGCGTAGAGCATTCCGAAGGGGTGGGATTGTTTTTTATACGATGAAAATTATTCAATAGGCAACTCCATTTCCTTGTAGCAGAACTTAGGACGTCCTGCGGATTCCTTCAGAAATGTTTCTGATTTATCCGATTAAAATTTTTAAGCGTTCCAGCTTTTCCTGTGCGTTCTCCTTCCGTAAGTTGACCCCAATGCAGGAGATCGGAACGCACATTTCCAGCAGGCGGTCATAGATGCGGGCATGAGCAGTATCTTGTGGGTGCCGTATCTCGTCCAGCGTCAGATTTGTAGTGACGATCAGCGGTTTCCGGCTTCGGTATCGGCTGTCCACGATGTTGTAGATCTGCTCCAGTGCATACTCTGTACCACGCTCCATGCCGAAGTCGTCAATGATGAGCAGGGGATAGCGGCAGAGCCTGTCCACAATATCATTGCGCTCGGAAAAGCTGCTGTTCAACTCGTTCAGGATTCGGGCAAAGTTTGTCATACGCACAGGCACTTCCTGCTCCATCAGAGCGTTTGCAATGCATCCGGCAAGGAAACTCTTGCCGGTGCCCACACCGCCCCAGAGGAACAGTCCTAGGTTCTCTGCACGCATGGTCTGCCATTGCTCTACATAACGGTGTGCATGACACATCTGCGGGCTGCGGCCATTGTCGTTTTCAAAGGTCCAGTCCAGCATTGCCGGGTCGGAAAATCCCTCAGCTTTCAGCCGCCGCACACGGTCAAGGTGCTTTTGCTGGCTGATAAGGGTTTCTCGTTTTTCTCGTTCCGTGCGCTGGCAGCTGCATTCAATGGGGTGCTTGTTCTTGCCCATCAAAGCGATGCCCTTTGCAAAGAATGCTTCTTTTGGGGTATGACACTTTCCGCAATAAAGCAGACCGTCCTTGCCATAATAATCATCGGTGTTTTCGGGAATACTGGATGAGAGATGTTCTAAAATTTTCTCAATCGTCTTTATAGGCTTTCTCCTTCCGTGAATGTGTAGTCCGGGATGCCCGGTGCTTGCTTCTGTTCTGACTTCTGCCGTTTTGCCCAGATGCGCAGGGTGGCGGCATGGTCGGCGTACTTTTTACCGGTAGACTGGATATAAGCTGAAAGCTGGTCGATCAGGCTGTCCAGCCCGAAGAAATCGGCTTTGAGCTGCTTGTACTCTTTTTCCGTCAGAAAGACATTCAGATATTCGCCAAAGGTCAAATGAGCATCGGTTGTTTTTATCAGGTGGTTATCTTTCAGGTTGTTCTTATTACGTTGGTTAGGTGTGCATTTTTGCGCAATCATACTGCTCGTTTCTGCACAGTCATGCTCGGCATTTTTGCATACTGTGACTGCGCAATTCTGCGTAGTATGCGGAACCTTGAGCAGAATACGGCTGGGCTTGGAAAATCCACTGCGGATACGTTCCACGAGCTGTGCGTTTTCCAGTTCGGAGAAAGAGCGCGTTACACTGGAAATGCTGCATCTCAAGTCTTTTGACAGATGAGAAAGCGGATAGACTACATAAATGCGATCCTGTGCATCGAGCCAGTTGTTCTTTTGAGAAAGCGTTGCTCGGTCCAGCAGCAGGGTGTAGAGTAGTTTTGCTGTGTGGCTCAGGTTGGTATCCAGCAGAAAGCGGGGATAGGGTAGATATTGTGGCAAGGGCGTAGTGACAGTCAGGTAGTCGGAAATAGAATTCACCTCCAGTGTTTTTTCATCAAACAAATTTTTGGAAAGCATTTTACTGGCTGTTGGCAGTCTCCAGAAGATGCTGCCGATGCTGTTCTTTCAGATGCACAATATAGCTTTCTGCTTTTTGCAAAGCAGCAATAACTTTTGCTTCAATCTCCACATTTGTCAGAAAGTCAGGATAAAGAGCAAAGCAGTGTTCGAGGCGAAAAATAAAGCTATCAGAGGCACTTTTGATTTCGCAAAACATCCCTTCGGCATCGGCGACATAATCAACTGATTCCATTTTTTCACTAAGCTCACGAATGGTCTGGAGTTCAGTGCTGCGCTTTCCCGATGAAATAAAAGGTCGATTCTCCGAGAGTGGATCAGCCGTTTGGATCTTCGATGTGGCAGCAGTAGAAAAATTGTTTTCGGTGACCTTGGAAAGTAATTCTAAATTCTCATAGGTGTCTGCACTATCGTCTGGTTTACCGTTCAGCTTTTCCTCTCGCCATGTTGATACAACGGTGGGCAATGCTTCCGTGGGAGTTCCACGGATAATAGTAGCCTCTCGCTGGGATAGCTTGAGTTTGCCGGATAAGATTTCTTCCTGAATGCCGGGGCAGTATTTTTCCATCAGCTCAACAGTTTTCATGAACTGCTCGGCACGAATTACGAAAGAAGGGCTTACATTATTTTCTTTGGCGATTCGTTCAGTCGTGTTTTCTACCGATGGCAAATTGTCAATTTGACAGTTTGCCACCTGTGTGTACTGATTGCCATGGTTTCCCCCACGAGTGGATTTTTCAGAGTGATATTGCTTTCCAATCAGGAACTTTTTCTGTTCGGGTGTCAGATTCCGACGACCCAGCTGATGTTTGCAGATCCATGCCAGAACATCTTCACGGGTTTCGCAGGTGCAGGAAATCGAACGGGTGGTATAAGGAATTTCCGGGTGCTGCTGGAGAATCTTATAGCGATTGTGGCCATCAACAAGAATGTTGCCCCAGACGATCAGGGGAGACAGGACTTCGCCCTCTGAAAGGATGTTTTCTTCCAGTTGCTGAAATTCTTCATCGGTCAATGCAGGAATCTGAGATTGAAATTCAGAATCAATGATAAATTCAAACTTGTTTTTCTTCATAGGCAAAATCTCCTTTCAAAAATCTATTGGTATTTCTGCCGTTCTCCCTGCATGGGTTTCCTGCCCCCTTCCGGCGGCGTTTTCCGGCTCGATCTTGCGAGGTCATGGCCGGGTATCACATGCAGACGGTCATGCGGTTTTCAAGGTTCAACAATGGATTTGAAACTAGATTAACACATCAACAGAAAAATTTTTAGGACACATTACGACCGTTTTTTACGAAAGTTGATTTGAATTTTTGCTAAAAATCGGACATTCAGTGCCTGAACTGGTGTGAAAGCAATGAAGAATATGCTTCTGTGGACTTAGTGTATCACATCGTAAATTTTGTTTTTAGGAACTGGTAGTTCCGGTTTTTAAGGATTTTGAAGTGAATTCAAAAGTGAAATCGGAACTACTGGTTCCGGTTTTGCGTATCAACATGATCTCAAATTTGGGGTGCCGTTCTCTCTGCATGGTTTTCCTGCCCCCTTTCGGCGGCGTTTTCCGGCTCTCCCGCTTGGGGGTCATCGCCGGGTATCCCATGCAGACGGTCATTCGGTTCTCAAGGTTCGATGAAGGTTTGTAGAAAGCATACCATAACCAAGAAGAATTTTTTAGGAAGCATTCCTTCCGGTTTTCAGTGGATTTCAGGAGGCTCCCAAGGAGAAACCGGAAGGAATGCTTCCGCTTCTTGGAAAATGCTCTGGATAGAGCATACCATAATAACGTTCAAATTTTTAGGAAGTGATACTTCCGCTTTTTACCTTCAAAACCGGAAGTAATAGTTCCGGTTTGATGCAATATTGAATGAAGCAACGCCGATTTTTCCGAAACGAATTTTTCTCAAAAAAATTGCTTATTCAGCGTCTGTTAAGATACGCAGTCGGCGCAATTTTGTGCTGAATATCGGGTTTGGGCGAAGCCCAACAAGTGTTTTTGAAGTCGGATTTGTAAAATCAGATTCAAAAACTTGCGAGTTGGTACCAAATCGCCCTGCTTGCTGCAATTGCAAATGCGAAAACTTCCTAAGAAATCAAACCGTCCGCTTCAAGTTGAACTTGAAAACGGACGGTTTGATTTACAAAATGATTTTCATGTTTTAGAAGCGTCCTGAGAACCAACACCATTGTAGCAAGCAATGCAGACGTATATACATCTGCTTATTTTGCGTTGCAAAACGCTTGTTGGGAGCACCCAAACCCTTGAACTGCATCCCGTGGATGTGATGGCTGTCCAGTTTCAGGAACTTGGCCTTAACCAACTCTGCCGGGTAATCGTCCCCGGCCACCCGGATGGACTTGCGGGAAGTGC
>OGIG01001299.1_pt1 | contig 15020 bp, 14 predicted proteins | sample 1571601 | NCBI WGS metagenome assembly OGIG01 (sample SAMEA2581953, study PRJEB24529) | metagenome | biome: Human gut stool | place: China | collected 2011 | reverse complement strand
AGCGGGAGCCTCTTCCTTCGGAGTTTATTGCCATTCTTGCCGCCTACATCAAGAACGGAGATGCAGCGTGAGCCTTTACGCAGTACCATGTGCTTAGGGATGCAAGAAATAATCGGCACACAGGGTAAGGCTGAAAGCGAAGCGTCATCATGGGTGGGAATGGTGTCTGCCCTTGTGAATTATTTATGGAGTACGAAGGTATGGGACGGACGAATGTCGGGAAAGGCTATACACAGATGCTCCTGCGGGAAAAGCGAGAGGTCAAAGTCATGGCGAAAGAGGTCTGCACGAATGCGCCATCTGTGCCCGTTACAGCGACTGCGCCGCACCGATGGCTGAAGACCATTGAGAACAAATTCGCGGATGCGTTAAGAATCCTTTCGCTATGTTGATGCCTTCAATGCAGTGGCAATGATTGAAGGCATCTCCGCAAACCGCGCTCTCTTAACAAAGATATTATGCACTAAGAGGTATCCTAAGCAGCATGAAGAGTTTTGCAGACGAAGAAAGCATTTTCCATATATAGGTTACTTGAATTTCACGTGAAAAAGCTTCGCCATTGCGCTTAATAAATGTAAAAGTGTCAATACCCTTGATGTCCTTATAAAGTTGAATTAAGTCGGCACTCAATATTGGTTGTGCCAGTCTGATAATTTCAAGTACTTCAGGAATAAATGAGCTAATGTATACATTAGTATCTTTATTGATTGTTCGTTTATTAATAGATGAAATTTTCGTTTTCATTCTGCTTGTTAAGTCAAGCACAACCGATCTTAGTTCTTCACTTGCCAATAGCGCCCCGTATTTTATTTCGGCATATACAACTTTTGAACCGTTATCTGAGGCTTTTAGAACTGGACCTGTTGAGATAAAAGATCGGCTATTGCGATATGCCTCATCCAATACAACAATCATTTTGTCACTAAACAGTGAATCTGCGTAAGCAAATGCTCCAAGTTCACAAAATGATCCGGGGCTTTCCACAAAAAGAATAATTGCGTCACTAACTTCAGCAAGGAACTCTTCAAATGTCAAGAGATCGATTTTACTATCAAATCCATCTTCCCACAATTGTTCTGATAATACAACATTTATATCCGGCAACAATTTTTCCATATATCGGTGAATTATTCCACGGTTAGTATTCCAATAAGAGTCCTCAACGCTTTTATCAAAACCTTTTCCACAAAGAAATATAAATTTAGGGTAGGTGATATATTTTGCATCTCTTGTATCAAGATGGTTGCGAATGTTTTTAATTTGATTCTCTCCAAATGCCTTCGCCTGCAAAAATATCACCTACCCTGTCAGAATGGAAATACTTACAACTAAGCAGTTGCTGCGGCGCGCTTGTAATGAGAAATTACAAGCGTGACGCAGCAACTGCTTGTAATCCTCACAATTCTTCTGGCTCTGTTTAACACAAAGCACAATACGACTTTCTAAGCCATATAATTTACTAAGTATTTCCTCCTATATATTAGCAAAAAAAGCCGCTATTTGCAAGAGTAGGACGGATAATATCTGCCTAATAACCCTACATTATTTAATCCTTTATAATGGAGTTAAATATCTACATTTTAACTACACCATTAGGAGGGAATGATAAGGATGAAAAGCAGAAACTATTCGGAATCTGAAAAATTCGCAGCCGTTGAACGCTTTTTAGTCGGTGGAGAATCCGTAGCGACGATTGCCGCTGACACTGGTATCTCCAGAAGTACTCTCTATGCTTGGATCAAGTCCGCACAGATTGAGCCGGGTATGTTAGAGTTTACTCGCAAAAATTTTCGGATGCTGGAAGCAAAGGTCAAACGTCTGGAAGGAATCGTGGAAATTTTACAAATCGCAAACTGTACCGCCAACGCACCTCTCAATGAAAAACTCCAAGCGTTAGAAGAACTCCATGGCCAATACAATGTGCATATACTCTGTGACGCGCTGAAAGTTCCCCGCGGAACATTCTACAATTATATCTTCCGGAACAAACGGGACAATACTTGGTATGCAAAGAGAAGAGAGGAACTTCGGATCAGAATTCAACAAATCTATGATGAAAGTAAGCAAATCTTTGGAGCAGGAAAGATTACCGCAGTTATGAAAGAGGAAGGTTATAAAGTTAGTCAGGAAATGGTTCGGGAACTCATGCGGGATATGGGCCTGCTAAGCATTCGACAGGATGCCAAAAAGGTCTATGCCAAAGAGCGACGCAGTTTGAAAAATCATTTAAACCAGCAATTTGAGGTAACGCGGCCAAATGAAGTATGGGTCAGTGATGTTACATATTTTCTTTGTAAGGATATCAAGTACTACATCTGTGCTATTATCGATTTGTATGCCAGGCGAATTGTAGGCTATCGAGTTGGAAAGCGTAACAGCACACAACTTGTGAAAAGTACATTCAAGCAAGCATACGAATCCCGCAAGCCTGCAGGACAACTGCTATTCCATACAGACCGGGGGAGCAATTATCGCTCTTATGCCATGTGCTCGTATCTTAGGGAGTTTGGCGTGATACAATCATTTTCCAAGGCGGGAGTTCCCTATGATAATTCCGTAATGGAGTCCTTTTTCTCCTCGTTGAAACGAGAAGAACTGTACCGAACAAAATACCGCTCTGAAGCAGAATTCAGAGCGGCAGTAGATGCGTATATGGTGTTTTACAACGAGCGCAGACCTCACGCTAAAAACGGTTACAAGACACCAATGAAACTGGAATCTATCTATTTTGGCGAGCAAAGGGAGCCAGAGACCATGTCCTGAACAAAGGGGTTCAGATTGATTGTTTTCGCTGTTTTACGGCCTAAAATTCAACGATTTATCAAGAATGTCCGAAAAGGAAATTGCTCCTTGAAGCCCTGAATCCCTTATAAATCAAAGGAAACAAGAAAAACACCATTGATGTCCGAACCTTGGGGGGTTCAGATGTCAATGGTGTTTTCATATGGTGGAGGCGAGGGGAGTCGAACCCCTGTCCGAAAGCGCTTTAACAGGACCTTCTCCGGGCGCAGTTATGTTTCAGCATTCCCTCCTCACGCAGGCACATAACAGACTACGCGATTCAGTAGAGTCATGATGCGTGGGCGGGGCAACTCTTACCCGCCGCACGGACGCCACATAAACGACGCCTTCCCCGGCCTGTGGCCTCTCCGGTTCAGACGGTCACAGCTTAAGCTGCGACGGCAACAGTATTAGTGTTGTCAGTTCATTTTTAATTGCCCGTTTTATGGTGGCCAGGCGCCACCGCCCGCTTATCCTGCCTCCACACCCCCGTCGAAACCGGTACGCCCCCATATAGAGTTGCCGAAAATCCCTATGGGATTTTCCGGCAGAGAGGCTGCGGCCTGCTGGGCGCATCATTTTGGGCCTGTGGCGCAGAATGATGCACTGGAAGCCTGAGAGGTGTTTTTCCCCACGCATATGCCGCGGTGAAAAACGATCTCCATTTTTTGCCGCCTGCCGGCGGCAAGCTCTGCGAGGCTCTATGCTTTGCAGAGCTATATTTTCCGCCGGGTACCGGGAAATATTCCCGGCACCCGGGCAGAATACGATGATTTTACCGCCCGTAGGGATCCGGCAGCTTCTCCGGCTCCGGATACTCCACGCCCTTGGTGTCCACGGTGACGGAGGCCATCACCTGGGGCTTTTTGGGCTTGTTGGTCATCATGTTTCGGGGAGCCGAGGCGATAGCGTCCACCACGTCCATGCCATCGATGACCATGCCGAAGGCGGCGTATTCCCCGTCCAGATGGGGGCTGTCCTTGTGCATGATGAAGAACTGGCTCCCGGCAGAGTCCGGAGCCTGGGCCCGGGCCATGCTCAGAACGCCCCGAGAGTGGCGCAGATCGTTGTTAAAGCCATTTGCCTTGAATTCACCCTTGATGCAGTAGCCGGGGCCGCCCATGCCGGTGCCGTCGGGGCACCCGCCCTGGATCATGAACCCGTAAATGCACCGGTGGAAAATGAGCCCGTTATAAAACCCCTTTTTTATGAGAGAGATGAAGTTATACACGCTCTGCGGCGCCACATCGGGGTATAGCTCCGCCACGATCTTGCCGCCGTCCTCCATGGTTATGGTCACAATAGGATTGTTTTCCATGCTCTGTCTCCTTTATCTGTTTTTCTCGCGCATGGCCCGGTCCATCTCGCGCTTGGCGTCCCGCTTGGCCACGGCTTCCCGTTTGTCGTAGGTTTTCTTACCCTTGCACAGGCCCAGTTCAATTTTCACCCGGCTGTCCTTGAAATACACAGACAGGGGGATCAGCGCGTAGCCCTGCTGCTTTTGCAGGTCGTGCAGCTTGCGGATTTCCCGCTTGTGCAGCAGCAGCCGCTTGGGCCGGTCCGGATCCTTGTTGAAGATGTTGCCCTTGTCATAGGGGGAGATGTGTACGCCATAGGCAAACACCTCTCCATCCTTGGCCTGGCAATAGGAATCCTTCAGATTCAGCGTGCCGGCCCGGATGCTCTTGACCTCCGTGCCGAACAGCTCCACCCCGGCCTCATAGCGATCCTCCACGAAATAGTCATGGAACGCCTTGCGGTTTTGGGCGGCGATCTTAATGCCTTTTTTCTCCATGGAGGACCTCCTTTCTCCGGATGGAACAGTATAGCACACTTTTCTGACTATTGCAAGAGCGAAGCCCCTCACCTTTGGTCGGAATTTGTTGCCCTACAACACATCTTGGACAAGTGAATAAAAAGCTATGAAGGATATGGTCCCGTGGGTTATAGCTAAGCTGCCGCACCAAACCAGCCCGAAGAGCGGAACGCATCCACCGCAAAAATCAGAAGCGGTTCCGATCTGTTCATTCCTCCCGGTCACCTGCAGGCTCTGCAAAGCAGCTTGCTTTTTATGCTTGCCGCGCCAATAACCCGTCCATGAGAGCCCTCCGCCGGATGCCTCGGGCGGAGAGTGTTCTGCTGTTATTTTACTTCATAAACGCCCTGTGGAAGATCTTCTTGCCCTTCTTGATGATAACGCCCTCGCCGGCCAGGCTGTCTGCGTCAAAGGAGGCATCAATGGACTCTACCTTTGCGTCATTGATGCTGACGCCGCCCTGCTGCACCAGCCGCCGGGCCTCGCTGTTGGAGGCACACAGGCCGCACTCCACCAGCAGCGCCATGACGCCGATCTTGCCGTCTGTCAGCTTGTCGGCTGCAAGCTCTGTGGCGGGCATATGGGTGGCATCTCCCTTGCCGGAGAACAGCGCACGGGACGCCTCCCGGGCCTTATTGGCCTCTGCCTCACTATGGACCAGCTTCGTCAGCTCATAGGCCAGGATATCCTTGGCCTCGTTGAGCTTGGCATCCTTCCAATCGGCCATGGCGTTAATTTCCTCCAGCGGCAGGAAGGTCAGCATCCGCAGGCACTTGATGACATCCGCATCATCCACATTGCGCCAGTACTGATAGAACTCGAAGGGACTGGTCTTGTTGGGATCCAGCCACACGGCGCCGGAGGCGGTTTTGCCCATCTTCTTGCCCTCGGAATTCAGCAGCAGGGTAATGGTCATGGCGTAGGCATCCTTGCCCAGCTTGCGGCGGATCAGCTCGGTGCCGCCCAGCATGTTGCTCCACTGGTCATCGCCGCCGAACTGCATATTGCAGCCGTAGTGCTGGAAGAGGTAGTAGAAGTCATAGCTCTGCATGATCATGTAGTTGAACTCCAGGAAGCTCAGGCCCTTCTCCATGCGCTGCTTATAGCACTCGGCCCGCAGCATGTTATTCACAGAGAAGCAGGCGCCAACCTCCCGCAGCAGCTCAATATAGTTCAGCGGCATCAGCCACTCGGAGTTATAGAGCATCAGCGCCTTCCCATCAGAGAAATCAATGAATTTCTCCATCTGGCGCTTGAAGCACTCGGCATTGTGAACGATATCCTCCCGGGTGAGCATTTTGCGCATATCCGTCCGGCCGGAGGGATCGCCGATCATCGTTGTGCCGTCGCCGATGAGGGCGATGGGCTTATTGCCGGCCATCTGCAGGCGCTTCATCAGGCACAGAGCCATGAAGTGCCCCACATGCAGGGAGTCCGCTGTGCAGTCAAAGCCAATGTAGAAGGTTGCCTTGCCGTTGTTGACCATCTCCCGGATCTCGTCCTCATTGGTCACCTGTGCGATCAGCCCGCGGGCGATCAATTCTTCATAAATTCCCATTTTTTTCGTTCCTTTCTTTTATTGCAAATCAGACAGGAGAAAAAATCGCCCCCTGTCTCCTTGGACAGAGGGCGACATATGTCACGGTACCACCTCATATTCGCCGCAGCCTCGCGGTCTGCAGCCTCACGGAGTGCGCCGCACCCCTGCGCTGTAACGGGCGCACCCGACGCATCCCTACTAAGGCTCCCGCCCATTCGGAAGGCAGCTCCGGGATGTATTCACAGCCGCTCTCCTCTCCCCCTTGCACCCAACGGAGGCTCTCTTGGCAGGCAGAACCGGCGTTACTTTTTCCCATCATTGCTGTAGGAATATGAACTTACCAAATATTATAGAGAGCGATTCATTTTTTGTCAACAGCCCTTGCCAATGTTTTTTCAAAAACGTTTGCAGGACTACAATACATCACATCAAAAACAAGTAAAAGGGGCAGAGAATCGGAAACGGCTCGATGCCGCTTATTCCTTCTGCCCGCTTAGAGATCACATGCTATGCGTACTTGCCGCTCTATCGGCTGCCTATGGAGCTCTCCGCTGGGCGTCTGCCCCAGAGTCCGCTGCCCGATATGCTTGACAAAGCTGCGTTTGCGCAAATACTGCCATTGGACGCCGGGAATAAGGAGGGAGGGGCGTCGGGGATGTAAAGGACAGCTTTATCGGGGGATGGAAAAAACGCTGCGGCAAAGCCTTTGACGGCTTACCGCAGCGGTAGGTATACTGGATGCAATATCCGGCCCGGATCAGGAGTGGAGGGCCACGGTGTACTGATACCGGTCCCCCAGCACGATGCTTTCGCATATCTCCACAATGACACCGTCTGACGATGTAACGCGGCTTACACTCAGGCCCGGGGCCGGGCGGTCGACGTTCAAAAGCTTTGCATCCGCCTTGGATATAAGGATGGCCTGGAAGGTTTCCACCGCTGTGTCCGGCTGAAAGCTGCTGTTTTGACGCATGGTCTGGTACAGGCCCTTCTCGCGGATCATCTCCTCAGTCATGAATGGGTAGAGCGCCGCGGGGATGTACGAGGTCTCCAGCGCGAAGGGCTTGCCATCGGCAAGGCGGAGCCTGCGCAGGGAGAATATTTCGGAGTTAGGCTCTATAGAAAGCCGGGCCGCCATATTGGCATCGGCCGGGAGCTTTCGAAAGGAGACAATGCTGCTGGACGGCGTGTAGCCCATGCGCTTGATCTCCTCACTAAAGCTATAGAATTTTACCAGATTCTGCTCCAGCTTCGGCATGGCCACAAAGGTTCCGCGCCCCTGCTTGCGCGTAACCAACCCGTTTCGGACAAGGACATCCATGGCCTGGCGTACCGTGGAGCGGCTGACATTATACTCCCGGCACAGCTGCATTTCACCGGGCAGCATGCACCCCACCGGCCAAGCATTGTTCCTGATCTTCACGGTAAACTCCCGCACCAGCTGCTGATACAGGGCGATGGGTAGGTTGTCATTCAGCATAGCAAACCTCCGAAAAACAACGGTTTATTCATTAAACCGCATAATTCTAAGCTATTTTACACCATTGTGTCGCATTATCCAAGGCGAATTGTATAACATGAGGAAAAACTTGTCAAGTTGAATAAAAAGCAACAAATCATTTTGTGGAATCTTCCGTTTCTCCCCTATATTGACACGTCATCATCATAATGATATAATGTTCGTACATTTAGAGACGGAGGAAGACTATGTCGGGTAATGCGATTCTCAAGGAGCTGGTGACGGCCTCCAAGGCCGGCCGGCCGGCGGGTATATGCTCTGTATGCAGTGCAAACGAGTATGTGATCGAAGCGGCCATGGAGGAGACTCTCGCCTCGGGCGGGGTGTGTCTGATCGAGGCAACGGCAAACCAGGTCAACCAGTTTGGCGGCTACACCGGAATGACACCGGCTGATTTTGTGAGCTTCTGCAGAAAAATCGCATCCCGCACGGGATTGGATGAGGAGTGGCTGATCTTCGGCGGTGACCACCTGGGCCCCCTGGTGTGGAGCGCTGAGGAGGAAGAGGCCGCCATGGAAAAGGCGGAGGCGCTGGTTCGCGCCTATGCGGCCGCCGGAGTCCAAAAGATCCATATAGATGCAAGCATGCGCCTTGGAAGCGACGACCCCCAGGCGCCCCTGGACCCCGCCGTTGTTGCCCGGCGCGCCGCCCGCCTGTGCCGGGCGGCGGAGGAAGCACGGCCCGAGGGCGAGCTGCCCCTGTATGTGGTGGGCAGCGAGGTGCCCATTCCGGGCGGCGCAACGGAGGCGGAGGACGGCATCTCCGTCACGCGCGGCGAGGATCTGCGGAATGAGTATGAGCTGTTCAAAAGCGCTTTTCTCCGCCAGGGGCTGGATGATGCCTGGACGCGCGTTATTGCTGTTGTGGTGCAGCCGGGGGTGGAATTCGGCGACGACCAGGTGTTTCTATACAACAGAAGCAATGCGGCTGAATTGATCGCCTGCGCACGGACACTGGAGGGGATCGTGCTGGAGGGACATTCCACCGATTACCAATCCGCCCGGGCTCTGCGGGAAATGCGGGAGGATGGCATTGCGATCCTGAAGGTCGGGCCCGCGCTGACCTATGCGTTCCGGGAGGCGCTTTTTGCCCTGGAACGGATCGAGCGCGAAATGAATCCCTGCGCACCGGCAGGAGGATACTCCGATTTTTCAGCTGTTTTAGATCGCGTCATGTGCCAGAATCCCGGGAACTGGATCAAGCACTACCACGGAGAGCCGTACAGAGTTGCCCTGATGCGCAAGTACAGCCTTTCCGACCGCTCCCGGTATTATCTCGACAACCCCGAGGTGCAGGATGCCACCCGGCGCCTTTTCAGAAATTTCAACGCCGCACCGTGTCCCACCGGCCTTTTGGCACAGTTTCTGCCGCGCCAGGCGGAGGCTATCATTGCCGGGACACTGGATACTGCCGCAGAGGCTATTGTGAAGGAAAATATTAAGTACGTTCTGCGGTCCTACCGATGAAACACTGCTGCATGCTCATGCCGGAAAGGAAAGCTTTCACTATGAAAACAAACGACATTGTCACCATCTCGGATGTCTGCGCGGATCTGCTCCTTTTCGGCGATGACATTATGCCTGAATTCGGGCAAAAGGAAAAGCTGGGCAGCCGCTACTATCTCACCATGGGCGGCTCGTGCGGCATTTTTGCGTGCCAGGCGGCAAAGCTGGGACTAAAGACCGCCGTGGTGGGGACCCTTGCCGATGATGTGATCGGCCGTATGCTGCTGGAAAAATACAGAGAATCCGGCGTTATAACGGAGCATCTTAGATTCGCGGACAGCTATACGGCCATGAGCGTGGCGCACTGCAGGGGCTCGGACCGCGCGATCCTTACGCTGCCGGGCTGTATAGATTCTATTGCGGCGGAGGATGTCCCGCCGGTGCTTTTGACACAGACACGGCACCTGCATATTGCCAGCTTCTACATTCTAAAAAAGATGTGGCCCGGCTGGCGCAGCGTGATCTCCGCCGTCAAGGCATCGGGGGGAACGGTGAGCCTGGACACGAACTACGATCCGGAGGAGCGATGGGACATTCCGGAGCTGATGGATATCCTTCCGATGGTGGACATCTTCTTCCCCAATGAAACGGAGCTATGCAGCATTATGCATGAGTCTGATCCCATGACAGCGCTGGAGAGGGCCTCCGGGATCGTGCCTGTATGTGTTATGAAATGCGGCGGCAGAGGTGCTGTCGCCGCCGCCGATGGCAAGCGATACCACTGGCAGGCGGAAAAGGTCCGGGTCACCGATACCGTCGGCGCAGGAGACACGTTTGACGCGGGCTTCCTGTTTGGATATCTCAATGACCTGGGCATACAGCGGAGCGGGGAGATCGCGACGTTCTGCAGCGCAGGAAATGTAGGCAGGCTGGGCGGTGTGGACGGCCAGCCGACGCTCCGGGAGGTCGTGGAGCGATTTGAGCTGTAGCACAGCGGGCAAAGTCCGCCTTGCGATACAAAAAAATGAAAAAGAGAGGATAAACCAATGAAAAAAATGCTGGCACTTGTGTTGTCACTGGTCATGGTATTCGGACTCGTTGGCTGCGGCAAGAACGCAGGCGGCTCTGATAATGACGGCAGCACAAAGCTCACCGTATGGTATTGGGGTGAGCAGGAGATCCCGGGCTACAAGCAGTACATGGAAGAAATGGCACAGAAGTACAGCAGCGAAACGGACGGCATCAGCGTTGAGGTCGTGCTGCAGGAGAGCGACACGCTGTATTCTGCGCTGCGCACGGCTGAGCAGGCCGGCGAGGGCCCGGATCTTGCGTTCCTCTGGGGCGGAACGCAGGCTCTGGACGATGTCTGGCTGGGGAACCTGGCGCCTATCTCCGACTATATGACGGAGTAGGAGTTGTCCTGCATGACTGCCAGCGCCCTGTCCGAAACCAACTGGGACGGCAAGCAGTGGGGCTTCCCCGCATACAGCGTCTGCTTCGGCATTGCCTATAACAAGCAGATGTTTGCCGCCGCGGGGCTGGATCCGGAGAATCCGCCCACGACCTGGCAGGATTTTATCGCCGCCTGTGATGCCCTCAAGGCGGCCGGCTACACCCCCATTGGCAGCGGACTGAAGGACGGCTATCTGCCCGGCTGGCTGGCTGTTTATTTCGGCGCACAGAATTATGACGACCCCAACGAGGCCATCAAGCCCTTCCGCCTGGAGGAATCCTATACGGATAAGGAATGCTCCCAGTGGATCTATCTGATCGAGGAGCTTATTAAGGGCGGGTACTTCAACGAGGATATTCAGTCCCTGGATCTGTATCAGGGCCAGCAGCTGCTGGAGACCTCTAACTGCGCCATGACCTTCCAGTGCGGCCCCTACACCGCCAGCATTGCGGAGAAGATGGGCGAGGATGTTATCGGCTTTATGCAGGCGCCGGTATACGGTAATGGTGAGCTGGCCAAGTCCGTGTGCGTGGGCCAGCAGGTATTTGTGATGCCCAAGAGCGCCAAGCACAAGGATCAGGCAGCGGACTTCCTGCTGTTCCTGGCCAAGAAGGAAAACCTCAGCCGCATGTATGAGCTGACGAACGCGTGGATGCCCACGGTGGATTTCGATGCGTCCTCCCTGGACAATGAGATCTGCAAAAATGTTGCTACCTGGATGCAGGATCAGCGCCTGTATGACTATCAGTACACCTATCCCATCGGCTGGGAGAACGAGAGCCTGTGCCCCGTGATGCAGAAGATGTTCACGGAGGGACTGAGCGCCGCAGATGCAGTCAACGAGCTGCAGGACGGCATCAACAAATGGGCGGAGCAAAACGCCAATGTGCTGGAGGCCTATAAGATCTGGGTCGTCAAATAACGGCACTGCATCAAAACGGCCCGGAGGGGCATTTGCCCCTCCGGGTATTTCTGAAGGACACGGGAGTCGGAGGTATTTATGCGAAAAAGAATGGAGAAAACTGCGCCATATTTGTATATTCTCCCGATGATTCTTGTTGTCGGGATTGTAATAATTTACCCGATCATCGAGCTGTTTATCGGGAGCCTTACTTCTACGAGCTATGACGGAAAAACCATCTTTGTGGGCCTCAGCAATTTTAAGCTGGTGGTGGCCGACCCGCTGTTCAAAACAGCGATCATCAACAATCTCAAGCTGTTTCTGATGGTTCCGGTGCTGACGCTTGTCTCACTGGTGCTGGCCACGCTGCTGTCAAACCGGATACGCGGCTGGCAGTTCTACCGGGCCATCGTTTTTATCCCTTACATTCTATCCATCACCGCCGTGGGCATTATTTTCAGCTATATCATGCAGTATAACGGCATTTTCAACACGGTTTTGCGGGCCATGGGGCTGGATGCATGGGCCCTGGATTGGCTGGGCAGCCCCAAATATGCCATGGGCGCTGTGGCATTTGTGATCTTCTGGAAGCAGGTGGGCTTTGGCGTAATATTGTTCCTGGCGCGGATCCAATCCATTGATTCGACCCTTTATGAAGCGGCTGCCCTGGATGGTGCGTCGGGATTGCAGCAGTTTATATACGTCACGATCCCGCAGACGGTTGCTATCATTGAGTTCTACGTTGTGATAACCTTGATCGAAATGCTCAGCTGGGTCTTTAACTACGTCTATGTTATGACGGCAGGAGGACCTGCGAGCTCTACATATGTGCTGGAATTCCTGATCTACAAGAAGGCATTCGGCGGCGGAAACTACAATATCGCCCAGGCGGTCAGCGTCACGGTGCTGCTGTTTGCCGTAATCATTATTATCTTCCGCCAGATACTGGCCGCGAAAGGAGATGGGACGGATGAATAAGAAATCGATAGCGCGCAATTCGCTGGCGCAGATCATTATGATCCTTACATCCGTGATGATTATTTTCCCGCTGTATTTCATGACCATCAACTCCTTTAAGACCCGGGAGCAGTATCTGGTCGACCCTGTGGGGCTGCCAAACCCGTTTACCCTGCAGAACTATGTGGACGCCTTCGCCGGAAAGGATTTTCTGCTGTGGTTTGCCAATAGCCTCATCCTTTCCCTGGGTGCTGTTGCACTGACGATGATTGTCGGCCTCTTTGCCGGGTACGCCTTTGCCAAGATGAAGTTTAGGGGGCGTGATGCACTGTTCAGCCTGATTATCCCGCTGATGTCCGTGCCGCCGGTGGCAATGCTCATTCCACTGTTTCGCACGGTGGTCAAGCTGGGCATGGTCAACACCCTGGGGTCCGTAATATTCATCTACTGTGGCCTGTGCCTGCCGATGACCGTGTACATGATCCGCAATTTTCTTCTGTCGGTGCCGGATGCCATCCTGGAGGCGGCGCGTATTGACGGCTGCAGCCGCTTCCGGTCGCTGTTCAGCATCGTACTGCCCCTTTCCGTGCCGGCGATCATTACCTCGGGGCTTGTGAACCTGGTTTGGGCATGGAATGAGCTGATGGTGGCGCTGGTATTTCTCCAAAAGGAGCATCTGCGCACACTCATCGTGGGCACGACGATATTCAAGAGCCGCTACAGCCTGAATGTTCCCGTGATTATGGCGGGATTAGTGGTAGTGACACTCCCGATGATTATCGTATATATTTTCGGGCAGAAGAAGCTGGTGCAGGGACTCATGTCCGGCGCCGTCAAGGAGTGACCGGCGGGAGACATATGCCGGGAGAGGAGTTATCATGCACAAAGAAGAATTGAAGCAGCTTTCGGAATATTACCTCCGCCATATACTGGACGATGTCATGCCGTTTTGGGATGCGCGCTGTGTGGACGAGGAGTGCGGCGGCTTTTTTACCTGCTTTGACCGGCAGGGCAAGCTGACGGATGACAACAAGTATATCTGGTTCCAGGGGCGGCAGACCTATACATATGCGCTGCTGTACAACCATATCGAGAAACGACGGGATTGGCTCGACAAGGCGCGCCACGGCTTCCGCTTCCTGGCAGACAAGGCCTACGCAGGCGGTGGCCGCTGGAATTACAAGCTGGATCGGCAAGGCCATGTGCTGGTGGGGACGACGTCCGTGTTTGCGGATATGCATGTGCTGCAGGCCCTGGGGGAATACAACACGGCCCTGGGCGGACAGGACGCCGAGGCAATGGCGATTATGCGTGCTACATATGATACCCTGGAGCGGAATTTTGCCGACAGATATTTCAAGGATATCTATGAGAACACCTGGCAGGAAAACCACATCTGGCACGATATGTACATGACGGCGCTGAGCGCGATCATGACATGCATCCCGGTGCTGGGGGAGGAGTATACGCGGCCCTTTATTGACGAGTGCCTGGATAAGATATGCAACTGGTTTGCAAGGGACGACTACCGGGCCATATTTGAGACCGTGTCGTGGGATAACCAGCTCTTCCTGGAGGAGCCGGCAGATCGATTCACAAACCCCGGCCACTCCTCTGAGGCGGTATGGTTCATTCTGGAGTATGCGCGCAGCAGCGGCCGGGAGAACCTGCTGCATCGCGCGGTGGAATTTGAGGATTGGGTGTATGAACGAGGGTATGACAAGGTGTACGGCGGCCTGAATTCCTACCTGGATGTGAACGGAACGGAGCCTGTGGCCGTGGATTGGTTTTTGGCCACAAACTCCCTCTGGGATGACAAGGTGTGGTGGGCAAATGCGGAGCAGCTGTGCGCCCTGGCTATGACCTATGAGGCGGGGAAAAACGAGCTGTATTGGGAGCGATTCCTGCGCCACCATCAGTATTGCCGCAGCAATTTCTTTGACCCGGAATATGGCGAGTGGTTCGAGCGGCTGAACGCAGACGGATCGGTCAAGGTGGACGCCAAGGGGACAGAGTGGAAATGCGCATTTCATCTTGTGCGGGCGCTGGTGTACACCCTGGAGGCTCTGCGGCGCATGGAGGCTGCACAGGACGAGTGAGCCCAGTGGACGGAGAAGCCGGAAAATGAAGAATATGCCTACAGGAGGCAGGAACGTTCATAATAAAGCCGCAGCGGACCATTTATGGCCCGCTGCGGCTTTGAATAATTATCCGGGGGATAAATTTTGCGATCAGGCAGGGAGCTTGACCAGCATCAGCAGCGTTCCGGCGACAATCAGCCCAAGGCCCAGAGCTGCCTTTTTGGACAGGTGCTCCTTGAACACCAGGGCCGAAAAACCGATGGACACCAGAATGCTCAGCTTGTCAATGGGCACCACCACGCTGGCGAGCCCATCCTGCAGGGCCTTATAGTAGCACAGCCAGGAGCCGCCGGTGGCCAGGCCCGAGAGAATGAGAAAGACCAGCTCCTTTTGGGGAACGGAGCGCAGGGTGTGCTGCTTCCCCTTGACGAGTACAATCAGCCACGCCATAACTAGCACCACGCCGGTGCGGATGGCGGTGCCCAGATTGGACTCCACGCCGTTGATGCCGATCTTGCCGAGGATAG
>OGIG01001290.1_pt1 | contig 15114 bp, 20 predicted proteins | sample 1571601 | NCBI WGS metagenome assembly OGIG01 (sample SAMEA2581953, study PRJEB24529) | metagenome | biome: Human gut stool | place: China | collected 2011 | reverse complement strand
AAAATTAAAAAATAAAACAGAAGAAAAATTTGAAGAAATAAAAGAAGATTATGAAAAATATGAAAAATACACAGTAGGTAAACTAGATACAAAAGATAATATAGAAAAAAATACAATATTATTAGGAATAAGTAGAAGACTATTTACACATAGTTTACCACTAGTTGTTGCAGAACAATGTTATGAAAAATTATTAAAAGACGCAAGATCACTAGTACAAGATACAAAAATTGCAACCAAAAGAGAAAAAGCATATAACATGTTAATAAATTTAATAGAAGATTACAATATAAAATTGCTATCTAGTAAAGTATATTGGGAAAATGCAAACAAAAGAGAAGAATATAAAAAATTCTATGAAAAATATAAAACAATTAGTAATTTAAAAGAAACAGACTTTGAAAAATACATTAAACAAAAAGAAATATTATTTATAAAAAAAGATTTAAAAAGCCTTAGCGGTGAAAAAATAGATTACTCAAAACTTGAAAAATATTATAAAAGAAAACTAGTCGATTATGGAGCAATAAGAGAAATAAAGAATTCTTATAAATCTGAAGGAAAATACATAAAAGTTGAAGGGAAGCATTGTACATGTATGAAATAACATATTTAGATATAGAAGAAAATCCAGAATATGAACAAATAATAAAAGATGTTATAAAAGAATGTTATAAAGAAGAACACTTAGAAAATTCAAAATTAACAGTTCAAATAACACTAACAAACCCAGAAAACATAAGAAAATATAACAAAGAATATAGAAAACTTGACAAAGAAACAGATGTACTTTCATTTCCTATGTTTGAAAGGGACGAGTTAGCAAAAAAAATTAAAAATCAAGATTTTAAATATGAAGATATTTTAGGAGATATGGTTATTTCTATTGAAAGAGTTAAAGAGCAAGCAATAGAATATGGACACAGTTTTAAAAGAGAATTAAGCTACATGGTAGTACATAGTTTTTATCATTTGATGGGGTATGACCATATAGAAGAAAAAGATAAATTGGAAATGAGGCCCAAAGAAGAAAAAATATTAGAAATACTTGATATAAAAAGGAGTTAAGTATGAGAAAAAAGAAAAAAAGTGGGACAAGAGTTTTAATTACTTTTTTAATAATTTTAATTATTGTGTCAGGAGCATATTTGGCATGGAAAATAGTTAATGATAAAAAAGAAGCGGGAGTAGAAAGCTTTAATGAAGAAGCACAAGAACAAGGACAAGTTGTAGAAGAAAACAAGGTTAAAATTTATTCCGGAAAAGATAGGCCAATTGCAGTTATGATTGATAATCATAACTTAGCATGGCCACAAGCGGGACTAAATGATGCATATATGGTTTATGAAATAGTAGTAGAGGGTGGAGAAACAAGGTTAATGGCTTTATTTAAAGGAAAAGATATAGAAAAAATTGGACCAGTTAGAAGCTCAAGACATTATTTCTTAGACTATGCTATGGAAAATGATGCAATATATGTTCATTTTGGTTGGAGCCCACAAGCGCAAAGTGACATTTCTAAATATAAAATTAACAATATAAATGGAATATCAGAAGATGGAACAACATTTTGGAGAGTTAAAGATAAGTCAGCACCACATAATGCTGTAACAAGCACAAAAAAAATAATGGAAAGTGCTAAATCAAAAAAATATAGAACAACAAGTACAAGTAGTAGTGTATTAAATTATGTAACAGATGAAATATTATTAGAAGATGGAATAGAGGCAAATGAAGTTACAATACCACATTCACAACTTCAAACTGTAAAATATGAATATGACAGTGAACAAAAAGTATATAAAAGATATGCAAGAAATAAAGAACAAAAAGATTGGACAACACAAAATGCAATAACTACAAAAAATATTATAATTACATTTTGTGATAATTATGAACTAACAGATTCAGAAAATAAAGGAAGACAAGGATTAAAAAATACAGGAACATTTGATGGCTATTATATAACAAATGGTAAAGCTATAAAGATAAAATGTATAAAAGAATCAAGAAATGAAAAAACTAAATATGAAGATTTGGAAGGAAATGAAATAAAAGTAAATGACGGAAATACTTTTGTAAACATTTGCCCTAAAAATGCTGATGTTACAATTGAATAGGAGGAAAAAATGAACGTTTATGATACAGCAAATAGATTGGCCAGTGAAATAAAATCATCAGAGGAATATGTGAATTATAAAATGGCTAAACAAGCAATTTCTTTAAAACAAGAATTAAAAAATGAAATAGAAGAGTTTGAAAAATTAAGATATCAAACTCAAATACATGTAATGCAAACTGGAAAAAATGACGAAGAAATGCTAAAAAAAATGCAACAAATGTATGCTAAATTAATAGAACAGCAAGAAGCAAAAAAATATTTTGATGCAGAAAACAAGTTTAATATATTAATTGCAGATGTAAATAAAATAATAGGAGAAAGCGTAAAAGATTTGCTACAATAAAAAAGTTTGAATTGTTAAATTTAAAAAATAAATTTAACAGGAGTGATTTTTATGGAATATTTAATCTTAGCAATAGTTATTATAGTATTGGTATTAATGTTAAAGTTTATTTTTAAATTTAACATTAAAGAAATAAAAGAAATAGGAGTTAATAAGGAACTAGATGAATTAACTAAAAAATTTCCTGAAAACACTGAAATTTGTAAATGGTATTTAAAAAAATTAAATAATACTACAACAAAAATACAAGAAAATTTAGAAAGCAAAAATTCAATGTATATTGCAATTACAGACAAAATTATAATTGCAAATATAAAAGAAAGTTATACAAGAATACAAACAATTGCACATGAATGTTTACATTCTGTACAAGATAAAAAATTACTATATTTTAATTTTATTTATACAAATATATATTTAATATATTTTATAACAATAACGATACTTGCATTATTTAAAATACTACCATATAAAATGATGTTTTTAACATTATTGGTATTTATTCGGATTAGTATATTTTTTAGTTAGAGCATATTTAGAAAATGATGCAATGATAAAAGCAAAATATTTAGCCAAAGAATATATGGAAGAACAGAAAATATTAGAACAAAATGAAATACAAGAAATTGTAAATGAATTTGAAAAATTAAATAATGTTGGTATAAAAAGTACAAATTATTCGCTATTTTTAGGCATTTGCATAAAAATTATAATTTTTTTATGTATATGTTTTATAATATAGTTGCAATTTTAAAATTTTTATGTTAAAATAATCAAGTAAAAAAGGAAACCGTGGGGAGGAAAACAAATGGCAGTAGTAAGAACAATATTAACAGTATTATTTTTTGTAATAGGAGCAATAATAGTAATATTAGCATTTATGCAAACAAAAGAAGATGAGGGATTATCTTCTACAATAACAGGTTCATCAACAAACAATTTTTATGAGAAAAATAAAGCACGTACAAAAGAAGGAAAACAAAAAAGATGGACAAAAATATTATCAATTGTATTTGCAATAATAACAATAGTACTAGGAATATTATATATGGCATAAATTAAAAGGGCGGTTTTTATAAACGTCCTTTTTTTAACTAAAAATTAAGGAGAAATTATGAAAAAAAATAATTATTTAGAAGGAATATATAGAAGAAATGCTAAAGGGTTTGGATTTGTAAAGGTAGAGAATATGGAAGATGAAATATATATATCAAAAGACAAATCTAAAAATGCATTAAATGAAGACAAGGTATTAGTAGAAATAATAGAAGAAAAAAGCGAAAATAAAAAGGCAGAAGGAAGAATTGTAGAAATACTAGGAAGGCAGAAAGATACAATAGTTGGAATTTTTCAAAAAAGTAAAAACTTTGGCTTTGTTGTGCCAGACAATAAAAATTTTGGTACAGACATATTTATTTCAAAAAAAGATTGTGGAAAAGCAAGAAATAACCACAAGGTTTTAGTAAAAATAACTAAATACCCAAAAAAAGGTAAAAATGCAGAAGGAAAAATAATTGAAATACTTGGAGGAGTTAATGAAGCAGGAGTTGATATGCTTTCTTTAATAAAAGAATATGATCTTCCATATGTTTTTCCAAAAGCAGTTGTAAATGAGGCTAAAAGTAAGGGAAATAAAATAAATGAAAAAGATATAAAAAATAGAAAAGACTTAAGAAATGATATAGTTTTTACAATAGATGGTCAAGATGCTAAAGACTTAGATGATGCAGTAAGTGTAAAAAAACTAGAAAATGGAAATTATAAATTAGATGTTCATATTGCAGATGTTAGTTATTATGTAAGAGAGAATAGTTTACTAGATAAAGAAGCACAAATAAGAGGGACAAGTATATATATGCTAGGAAGAGTTATACCAATGCTTCCAAGAGAACTTTCTAATGGTATTTGTAGTTTAAATGAAGGCGAAGATAGATATACGCTTTCTTGCACAATGGAAATTAATAGCAAAGGAAACGTGGTTTCATCTGATGTTTATAAAGCAGTAATAAATGTTACAAAAAGAATGAATTATCATGATGTTCAAGCAATTTTGGATGATTCTAATAAAGAAATAACAAAAAAATATAAAGATTATATTAGCAATTTTAAACTAATGGAAGAATTAGCAAAAATATTAAAAAATAAAAGAGCAGAGCAAGGCTACTTAAATTTAGACATTCCAGAAAGTAAAATAGATTTAGATATAAATGGAAGAGTAACTAATATTTCTAAGTATGAAACAAGTTTTGCAAATGAAATAATAGAACAATTTATGTTAAAAGCAAATGAAACAATTGCAGAAAAATTTTTCTGGCTTGATGCACCATTTATATATAGGGTACATGAAGAACCAGATATAGATAAAGTAAAAGAATTAAATAAATTTTTATATAATTTTGGTTTAAAAGTAAAAATAGTAAATGAAAAAGTTTACCCAACAGAATTTGCAAAAATATTAGAAGAAGTAAAGCAAAAAGATGAAGAAAAAGTTGTTTCTAATTTAATATTAAGAACATTAAAAGTTGCAAGATATGAATCAGAAAATCAAGGACATTTTGGAATAGCAAGCAAATATTATTGCCACTTTACATCACCAATTAGAAGATATCCAGACTTATTTATACACAGAATAATTTCAAATTATTTAGAAAATAAATATAATGTAAGTGATGAATTTAAAAATGAATATAAGGCAAAAGCTGAGCAAAGAGCAACAAGTTCTTCAGATAGAGAAAAAATAGCAACAAAAGTTGAAAGAGAAAGTGAAGATATAAAAAAGGCTGAATACATGGAAAATAAAGTTGGTGAAGAATATGAAGGAATTGTTTCATCAATTACTCAATTTGGAATGTTTGTAGAATTAGACAATACAGTAGAAGGCTTAATTAGATTTGAACATTTAGGAAATGAATATTTTATATATGATGAAAATAGAAAAATCTTAATAGGAGAAAAATCTAAAAAAACATATAAAATAGGAGATAAGGTAAAAATAAGAGTAATAAGTGCAAGTAAATTATTAAGGCAAATTGATTTTGAAATTATAGAAAAATAAGATATTAATAAAAAACTGGGATTGTAAGAAAATCCCAGTTTTTTTATCTTGTTAAAACCATAATGTTAGCAAAAAGCACAACTAAAGAGGAAAAAATTATAACACAAATTCCACCACTTTTATTATTTTCATTATTTATTTCATATATAGCATAAAAAATAGATTTAACTAAAATAATTATACTTATTATAAAAAAGATTATATTAAAAATAATATGAAACATAAAAAACACCTTCCAAATAATTATTTTAAGTTTCTGTAATTAACAGACTTGATTGTATAGAAGTATTTACATCAACATCAAAAAAAGAGTTTTTAAAATTTTCATGCCAATTGTAATTAGAAAAATCTTTATTTGTCAAAAAATTAGATAATGCATATTTTCCAAGTCCACTAATATCTGACTTAAAATCTTTAGCAGTTTTATATAAATAATCAGAAAAAACAGACTCTATATAACTATTACAAGATTTAGAAATTGCATTTAAAGTATTTTCATTTAAATAGTCAGAATCACTAGTTAAAGAGTGTATTCTTCCAGAATAATCTGCTTTAACTTTAATATATGGGGAACCATTTACAATTTTCACACTAACATCAATATCTTTATTTGGGGTTATATAAATATCAATATTTTCATTAGAGTTTTCAGGTGATGGAACTGTTACATAAAACCCTTTAACTTCATTTTTTATATTTAAAAATGCAAGACATTCTGAAGCATTTAGCTCTCCAATTAATTTATCAGATTTAAATACAGCAAGACCAATATTTTCGGTGGCACGTTTACCAGAAACTGTAGATTCATTTGATTTTTGGCTAGAATCTTTTTTAGAATTTATAGAAGATGTGTTATCAGAATGTTCTGCATTTAACCCACCAAGTATAGCTGTTGGTTCACAAAGCTCACATTCTAAGGCATTAAAAAAATCGCCAATTGTAGTATCTGCAGTATAACCTGTATAATCACTAGAACTTGGAAAAACCTCATAATATTTAGTTATTAAATTTTCAAATATAGGTTTAGAATTTGCTATATAATATTGAGCACTACATTTGCTAACAATTATATTGGCAGATGGCCTAATTTGGGTATCATTAATTAATGAATATATTTGGCTAGCTATTCCATTATTTGCAATTTCTTCAGAAAATACAATTACTTTACAATGTGATAAATTAAGTTTTTTTCCAATATAAGTGTTCATTAAATTTATAGCATTATTTAAAGAAGAGGCTTCTACAGTATTTATTATTGTTGGGGTTTGTTCAGTTTTTCCAGATTCAGAAACACTTGAAACTTTTGCAAATTGAAAGCTTATACGATAATTATTATTGGTAGATGTATCAAAACCAATAGCTACAACATAATCTAGACTTGCAATATTAAGAAAACTATATGAAGAAGAAAAGGCAATTAATAATAAAATTATTACAATAACAGATAAAATTCTTATAATTATATTTTTCATTTTGAATTACCTACTTTCAATTTTTTCTTTCTTTTAAATTTGCAATAATTAGAATTGATAAACCTAAAATAAACACTATTCCTATTACAAAACTGCCATAAAAATTATTTGCAATTAGTTCACATATTGCCATATTGTTTGGAAGTAAAGAAACACCTAAAATTAATAATACAAATATATTTGCAATAGGTTTTATATCTTTTATATTAGTTAATTTTTTAAAAATTCCAATAGAAATAGTAGTACAAGTACCTAGATAACTTGCAAATGCTAAAATCCAAATAAGTAAAAATAAGGATTCAAGCCTTTGAAAAAATGTTCCAAAATCAATATGTCTTGCTGCAAAATATAAAGGCATAATTTCATTTGCAGAAACAAGAGATGTAAATATAAAAAGAATAATTGAAACACATAAAATTAAATAAATACCTATTACACATACAGAAATAATAGAAATTTGCTTTAGTTTTTTAGGGTCTTTTAGTAATGGTGGTAAAAAGTATATATATGCAATTCCTCCAAAAGCACTTAAGTTAGTAAGTCCCAAAACAAATGTTGAAAAGAATCCATTGCCTAAAATGGGAAACATTCTTTGTAGTACAAAGTTTTCTAAATTAAATACAAATAAGGCAACAATACTAACTAGTGTAAGTGGAATTATAATTAAATTTGTTTTGTATACAGAACTTGGACCAAGTCTTATACTTATACATACTGCAATTACAAATAGCAAAATTATAAATAAAATATCTGTAAGAGGGAAGTATAGAATTTTTAATCCTTCACAAAAGTTTCTTAATAATAAACTAGAGCTTGTAATAAAGTGAAAAATAAATACAGTCCCAACAATATTTTTAAAAACTTTACCACCTAAATTTTCGGATATATCAACAATATCTAACCCAGGAAATTTTTTTAATAAAAAGTAAATAAGGTAGGCCAAAGCCATTGCAATAATAGTTAAATAAATTAAATTCAAAATTGTAGATGAATTAGTATTTAAAATTAAAATTCTTGGAAGTGATAAAATTGTATGAGCAACAACAATTGTTAAAATACTCATTATTGCTTCTACAGTTCCAATTTTATTATTTCCCATTTTTATCACCTCCAAATGAGTCATACTTCCATTTCATAGAAATTTTTTCTTCTCTTTTCATTTTTTGTGGTGCAACATAACTTGGACGATATTCTCTTTTCCAAACAGGAGGTGAAAAATAGCCATTACCTTTTAAATTACTTAAAGGAGCAAGAGGAGCGGTAAAAGACACTCCAAAAGATTTTAAACTACATAAAATAGAAATATACACAAATATACCAATACCAATTCCTAAAAAACCTGCCATATAGCCTAAAAGAATAAATACAAACCTAAAATAACGTAAATGAAAACCAAATGAAAAGTCTGGAATAGTAAAAGATGCAATACCAGTTATAGCTACAATAATAATTAATATAGGGCTAACTATACTTGCACTAACTGCAGCTTGACCAAGAACTAAAGCACCCACTATACCAATTGTAGGACCAATAGGAGAAGGAACCCTAAGACCTGCTTCACGTATTAATTCAAAAGATATTTCCATTATTAAAATTTCTACAATTACTGGAAAAGGAACATTTTCACGAGAGGCCAAAATAGAAAATAATAGTTCTGTTGGAAGAATTTCTTGGTGAAAGCTTGTTATTGCAATATAAATTCCAGGTAGCAATAGAGTAAGAAAAGCACCTAAAAACCTGATTCCTCTTAAAAAATTAGAAAAATTTACTTTTAAATTTGTATCTTCAGGTGAAGTCATAAAATCAATTAATGTTGCAGGTAAAATAAGTGCATATGGTGTTCCATTAACAATAACAATAATTCTTCCTTGAAGCATGTATTTTGCACACTTATCTGGCCTTTCTGTGGACATTGTTTCTGGTATTCCAAATTCATTAGAATCTGAAATTAGTTGTTCTAATTGGCCAGCAGAAAGCAAAGAATCAATTGCAAGATTGTTAAGCCTATATTTAACTTCGGCAACTAAATCTAAATTGGTTATATTTTGCAAATAGCATACAGCACATTTTGTTTTAGTAACCTTACCAACTTCTACATTTTCAATTATTAAATTTTCATTATTAACAATTCTTCTAAGTAAAGATGTATTTGTTCTTAAATTTTCTACAAATGCTTCTTGTGAGCCCTTTATAACAATTTCGTTATTTGGAGAATCTATACTTCTTTGTTTAAAACCTTTTATATCAATATCAAAGGCAATGTTTATAGTATCTACAAACAATCCACAATTTCCTGCATTAATATCAGAAAATAATTTTTCAAAATCTTCAACTTTTTCTACAGTATTTTGAGGAATAAGACAATTAAATAAATACTCAACCATATCAAATTTTTTTACTTTTCTAACTGTTATATTATTTGTAACAGCTTCTGCTATAACTTTTGATTGGTCTCCATTATACAAGTTGTTTTTGTTTCTCATCATTAAAGGTTTTATAACAAAGTTATTCATAAGTTCAGAGTCAACCATTCCATCAATATAAAGTAAAAATGCCTTATATTGTTTATTTCTTGCATTTATTGTGAATTCTCTAATTAAAATATCACTATTAATTAAAGTGTTATATTTGGATTTTACGTATTCTAGGTTAACATCTAAACTTGGAAATATATTTGTTTTTTGGTTGTTATCATTATTTAAATCATTTTGAGATATGTTGTCTTTTTCTAAAATATCAAAATTATATTCAGTAGGTGGCATATAAGTAAAAAAATCTTTAAAATTCATAATTAATCTCCTAAATTTTTCTTGTTATGTGTTAAGTTAAATTTTTGTTAAAATTTAAAGCTATAATTATATATTCTGTGAAGGGCAAGTGGGGACCGTTTTAGAAAATGTATGAGGTAACGAATTACATTTTCTTATAATGGGGAGCCCTGGGAAGAATGTATAATTATAAGCGTAAATAATAAATGTAAATTATAACAAATTTTTTAGTTAGTATTGGTAAATTTTCAAAAAAATATACTAGTTTTTAGTTTAAAAAAATGTTATAATAAAACAGTAAAGGAGCAAAATTTATGAAAGATAAATTTACAATGTTAATTATGACATTTATAGTTATTGCTATATTTGGTGTAATTGGAATGTTTGGAGTAATAATTTATAATGAAATAAATGAAACAGATAAAAGTAATGCTTTAAGTGAGGTTGCAGAATTTAAAACAAGTAGTATAAACACAAATGATACAGTAGAAAAAAACATTGAAACACCTAAAATTATAGAAAAAAATCCATTAGACGAACTTTCAAAAAATAACATAGAAAATTCCGAAAATGATGTAAACTATGATAATATAGTTGTTAATAAATACTTTTACAATCAATTAGAAAGTTATTCAAAAACAATATATAAAGCATTTGAAAGTAATAAAGAAAATATGAAAGAAGGAACATACAAAATAAATTTAGGAACATCTTTTTCAAATATTTTATCTAAACAAAATGGCCAAGAAGAACTTGGAAAATACTATCAATCTGCAATTGAAGCATATACATATGATAATCCAGATGTGTTTTATTTAAGCCCAAATAAAATGTATTTAAATATAGAAACAACAACAAAAGGGCAAAACAAAACTTATAATGTATATATAAATAATGGAGAAGAAGCAAATTATTTAAATGAAGAATTTTCAAATAAACAAGATATAAATTTAGCACTTGAAAAAATTGAAGCAATTAGAAAGCAAATAATACATAATAAAACAGGAAATGATTATGAAGATATAAAAATGGTACATGATTATTTAGTAGAAAATATAGAATATGATACATCATTGCAAGAAAAAAATATTTATAATATATATGGAGCACTAATTAATGGAAAATGTGTATGTGAAGGGTATGCAAGGGCGTTTAAGTATTTACTAGATGGGCTAGGAATAGAGTCTACAATGGTAATTGGAAAAGGTATAAATTCAAGCGGTCAGTCTGAAAATCATGCATGGAATTATGTGAAATTAGAAAATAATTGGTATGCAGTTGATTGCACATGGGATGATCCAGTAATTATAGGTGGAGGCTATATAGGCAATAGTTCAAAATATAGATATTTCCTAAAAGGAAAAGAAGATATGGAAAAAGATCATACAACACTTGGCAATTTTACACAAGGTGGAAAAGAATTTGAATACCCAACATTAAATAACAAATCATATAAAAAATAATAAAGGAGGAATTATAATGAACCAAAAAAGAAGTGATTATATTTCATGGGATGAATATTTTATGTCTATAGCAAAACTTTCAGCAATGAGAAGTAAAGACCCTTCAACACAAGTAGGAGCTTGTATTGTAAGTAATGATAATAGAATTTTGTCAATAGGTTATAATGGAGCACCCAATGGGTATAGTGATGAAAATTTTCCATGGGGAAGAGAGGGGAATAATTTAGAAACAAAATACCCATATGTATGTCATGCAGAATTAAATGCAATATTAAATTATAGAGGAAGTAAAAAGGATTTAGAAGATGCCAAAATATATGTTGACTTATTTCCATGTAATGAATGCGCAAAAATTATTATACAATCTGGAATAAAAGAAGTAATTTATTTGTGTGACAAATATGCAAATTCAGAAAATAATATAGCATCAAGAAAATTATTTGACGAATGTGGTGTGAAATACAGTAAGATAAATTTAAAAGAAGAAAAGGAAATAAAAATAGAATTAAAATAACTAAAAAAAGCTAGTAATTAAGGTTACTAGCTTTTTAAGTTTAATGTCATAATAATTGCATTATCAGTGTTATTATAGTATTTTTTTCTTATTCCTAATTCTTCAAATTTGAATTTTTTATATAATAAAATGGCGTTTTTATTTTTTTCGTTAACTTCTAACGTTATTGTTAGAAGATTTTGTTTTTTTGCTTCTAAAATTAAATGTTTTAAAAGCATAGTTCCAATTCCTTTATTTCTATAGTCTTTTTTCACAACAATATTTGTTATATCTGCTTCATCTAAAATTTTTAATATTCCTGCAAATCCTAATATATTATTATTTTTGTCTTTGGCAACAAAATATATGGAATTTGGATTTTGAAGCTCATTTTTTAAAATGTTGTAATTCCAAAAGTCATCAAAATCTTTTTCCAGATTAGAGCAAATGGATTCTAGGTCATTTAAATTCATATTATTAATTTGTATTTCCATTTTGTTTTTCCTCCAATTGTCTTTGGGCTTGTGGCTTTTTTAGGTATAAGGGAAGAAGCGGAAGTGTGCTATTATTTTCTAGTTTGTAAAGCCCTGCTAAAGCTAAAGAATATGAATTTATGTCATTTATAGAATCAGCTGCAAATTTTATATTTTTAATATTTGAAGCAATTTTTTCTTTGTATGACATTATGCCATCTCCAACAAATGTTATTTGTTCAGTATATTTTTTTAGAGTATCTAACATATTTGAAATAGTAGTTGCAGTTGGTTCTATTAATTCTTTATAATTGCCACTTTCTAATTTATATAAAGCATAGTAGCAGTTTTCGTTTTTAGCATCAATTATACTGCAAATTAAACCTTGGGTATTTATATTGTAGGCAAGTGCTTCTAAAGAGGTAACACCAGTATATTTTAGGTTTAAACTATCTACAAATGCCATTGCAGTTGCAACACCTATACGAATTCCTGTAAAAGAGCCAGGACCTATGTCACAAACAATGTTATCAATATCAGATAATTTTAAATTTGCTTTTTCTAATACTTCTTTAATTAATGGCATTAAACTTTCAGAGTGTGTTAAGCCATTGTTTAAATCTATTTTATTAATTAATGTCTTATTTTCCAATATACATACGCCACAAATTTTGCTAGATGTGTCTATTGCTAATGTTTTCAATTTTAATCCTCCTTAAAATAATTATCAAATTTATTTCCATAGATTTCTATATTTAATATTCTTATATTTTCATTTTTATTGTCTTTTTCAAAAGAGATTTTGATATATTCTTTTGGAAGAATATCTTTAATTATTTCTCCCCATTCTATAATAGAAATACCTTTTTCAAAATATTCGTCTCCTCCAATTGCTAAAAATTCGTCTGTGTCTTCTAGTCTGTATACATCAAAATGGAATATGGGGCATGGACTTGCATTATATTCATTAACTATAGTAAATGTTGGGCTTGATATCTCGTTTTCTAGATTAAAGTATGATAAAATTCCTTCGGTGAATTTTGTTTTTCCAGATCCAAGTTCTCCTGTAAGTATTATGATGTCTCCTTGTTTTAATTTACTAGCAAGCTTTTTGGCAAAACTTTTTGTCTCTTTTTCACTTTTAGTTATAAATTTATATTGCATTAACCTTCCTCTTTTCTTTGTTTGGTTTTTACTATTATAATATAAAGTGCTTGTTTATTCAATAGTTAGAAAATTTTTTGAATTTAAAATGTTTAATTATAACAGTTTTTTTAAAATTTTGAAAATTTGTTATAAACAATTAAATATATATTTAATTGTGAGTTATAAAGAAAATTTCCTAAAAATTCATAAAAAATTAGCCAAAACCATTGACAAATACAAAAAAACATAATAAAATAATAACTGTTACAAGAAGAAACAAAAAGTTTCTCACCTTAACTTAAGGAAAAGGTTAAACATATTAAAATTAGTAGCAACTATTTTTATGTTTAATTGACTTGTAACAAAAGTCAATTTTTTTTATTGTAAAAAAACAATAAAAAAATAAATTTGGAGGTGTTTTTTATAAAACAGGAATTACCAATTAATGAACAAATAAGAGCAAAAGAAGTACAATTAATAGGAGAAAATGGAGAAAAACTAGGAGTACTTAGTTTAAATGATGCTTTAGACAAAGCAGAAGAAAAAAAATTAGATTTAGTGCTTGTTGCACCAAATGGAAATCCACCAGTTTGTAAAATAATGAACTATGGAAAATACAAATTTGAGCAAGCAAAAAAGGAAAAAGAAGCAAAGAAAAAGCAAAAGGTATTAGAAGTAAAAGAAATTAGAGTTACTCCAAACATTGAAGAACATGACTTTGGATTTAAATCTAAAAATGCAAGAAAATTTTTAGAAGATGGAAACAAAGTTAAAATAACAGTAAGATTTAGAGGAAGAGAAGTTAATAATTCAAAAGCAGGAGAACTTGTATTAAATAAATTTATAGAAAACTTAAGCGATGTTTCACAAGTTGAAAAGGCACCAAAGTTAGAAGGTAGAAACATGTTTACAATACTTGCTAAAAAATCAGATAAATAATCTGACAAATATAAAACAATCAATAATGAAAGGAGCGATGGCACATGCCAAAATTAAAAACAAACAAAGCAGCTAAAAAAAGATATTCTTTAACAGCTACAGGAAAAGTAAAAAGAACAAAATCTAATAGAAGACATTTATTAGCAAACAAAACAAGAAGACAAAAGAAATCAGGAAAAGTTCAGGACGCATATGCAGATAAAACATGCGAAAATACAATTAAAAAATTATTACCATATGGTAACTAAAAGAAAGAATAGAAAAAATAAGGAAGGTGAAAATAAATGGCAAGAGTAAAAACAGCAAGAACAACAAGAGCAAGACATAAAAAAATATTAAAAAGAGCAAAAGGATATTATGGGGCAAAACATTACAGATTTAGAAATGCTAACCAAGCAGTAATGAAATCTTTAAGATATGCTTATGTTGGAAGAAAAGATAAAAAAAGTAACTTTAGAAAATTATGGATAACAAGAATTAATGCAGGATGTAGAGAAAATGGAATTAGTTATTCAAGATTTATCGATGGATTAAATAAAGCAGGAGTAGAAGTTAATAGAAAAATGCTTTCTGAACTTGCTATTTATGACAAAGAAGCATTTGCTAATTTAGTAAAAGTAGCAAAAGAAGGTAAAGTAGTTGTTAAACCTGTTAAAAAAGAAACTACAAAAAAAGAAGCACCAAAAACTAGTGCTAAAAAAGAAACAAAAACAAAATAATCATTCTAAAGAATTTTAATATCAAGTGTCTTTAATGATGATATTATTTCGAATTTAGAAGAAGAAAAAACGAAGGAGGAAAAAACATGACAGTAGTGTCAATGAATTATTTATTAGAAGC
>OGIG01001284.1_pt1 | contig 15145 bp, 8 predicted proteins | sample 1571601 | NCBI WGS metagenome assembly OGIG01 (sample SAMEA2581953, study PRJEB24529) | metagenome | biome: Human gut stool | place: China | collected 2011 | reverse complement strand
CGTTTTTTCTTCTATAGAGAATTAATTAAAAGAGAATGTTTAGAGAGAGAAATTATTTTTTATCCTTGTTTACTTTTTCTTCCACCCAACGGAATAGAAACTCCAACAAATCCATTAACAGTGTTAGAGTTCTTTCCTAAGAACATATAGTCGGTTCCGAGGAACAACGGCCCTAATTTCAGACCAAGACCGAAAGATTTTCCTGCTGACTGAATGGCAGAATAGCTAAGTGCAACGTTAAACCAGCTTTTCGGACGATAATTTGCAGAGAATGTCAACTCTGTAAGAGCGTCAGGTTGTACAAAACGAGTGGTAGACAATACACCAACAGCTAATTTATTATTGAAGAAACCGTATTCTGCACCCAACACCAATGTAGAAGCCAGACGGGACTTACGAGATTCTTTTGCATCACCTACTTCGAGTTGCAACATATCATAGTCGAGTACATCACCGTTAGTTACACGATCCATATACCCTTGAGTATCATCCTGCAACTGCTTTACTGCATTCATCACAGATGTTTCAGGATTAGCGGGATCGACCATTGCTGCATAAGTACTTCCTTTAATATCAATAGGATCCGGATTGGCTGACGCAATCTTCGTACTTGATTTTGACCAAGAGATAAAACCTAAGTCAAGAATAGATGCAGATACAGTCAGATTATCCAATATTTTATAAGAAGCACCCAAATCAATACCAAAACCGTAACCAGCGATACCCAATTTGCCACTATCAAATTCGAAGTCTGTTACATAATCTTTACCCTCTTCTTCTTGTAATTCCAAACCTTTGAAAGAACTCTTCAATTCTGCACCAACATTCAAATTTGCATGGTAATTATCAAATTTTGTTTTCAATTCAGTAGCTTGTTTAATAGCTTCTTGTTGGCTTAAGCCACTCCAATAATTTTCATCTGACCACTTTGCAATCTCTGCATCACTGGGCAGATTAGCACTCATTGCCACATTTTTGAGTTTTAACTCCATATTACCGATACCCAACAAAGCTTTCACTCTGGCACCGACTGTCAAACGACTATTAATCTGACGTGAGAGTCCTAAACCAATTTCAGTATAAGCATTGATATTCAATTGCTGACCACTGATATCATAGTTACTGTTTCTCCAGTTTTCTTCAACAGTCTCCATCTCATTCAGGAAAGTAAACATAGATTTAGTCAAGTTCGCACCAATATCGGTACGAAGGCCAATGTTGAACGACCAGAAGTTCTTTCCTTTGTACCAACCGGCAGAAAGGATTTCCGTACTAAAGTTCACATTCAACTTATTGTTATCTTTCAGCCGGTTCATGAAATCCGGTTTCGTATAGAAATCATCTCCGTCATCAATAATATCAATAATATCCTGATAACCTAATGAAGTAGACCCCACAGTTGCATTAACTGCACCAATCACCGGAAGATTGAAGTAACCTTTAGTCGGCGTCAAAGCCGGATTCAGCTGTTGACGATAATGCGTACCTTCCATAAAATAAGAAGTACGCAAGAACTGTGCATTTGCAGGAAGTGCACAAACTAACATAATGAAAAATACCCCAATGAGCTTAGTAGAGCTTAGTAGCTTGTTCGTTGCCATGATTTTAAACTTTTTAATTCTTATTATTGTTTGCAAATATATAGCATTTCAATAACAATTAAAAGCACGAAGCAACACTTTTTTAGCCTAAACAGAACAATTCAAGCACTAAACAGGCTAAAATCGTGCTTATACTGCAAAAAAATGTAGAAAATATAATTTAAGAAAGGAACAACGGGAATTAAAAGTCCAAAGAAAGTTGTTCACCTCCCAACAAATTGAACGTCATCCGATGATAAGGAGTTGTTCCATGTTCGGCAATGGCGGCACGGTGTTTTTTGGTAGGATACCCTTTATTACGGTTCCAGTCATAATAGGGATACTCTTCGTGGAGACGGTTCATATAATCATCACGATACGTTTTGGCCAGAATAGATGCAGCAGCTATCGAAAGGTATTTTCCATCGCCTTTGATTACCGTGGTATGCGGGATACCGGGATATTTATTGAACCGGTTTCCGTCAATGAGCAGGTGTTCGGGACGGGTGGACAGTTGATCGACAGCACGATGCATGGCCAGGAAAGAAGCACGCAGGATATTTATCTCATCTATCTCTTCGGGTGAAACGATACCCACCGCCCATGCTATCGCTTCACGTTCTATTACCTCACGCAGAGCATAACGTTGTTTCTCCGTCAGTTGCTTGGAGTCATTCAGTAACTCATTCTTAAAATCTTTCGGAAGAATGACGGCAGCAGCATAGACAGAACCCGCCAAACAGCCGCGGCCTGCCTCATCGCATCCTGCTTCTATCAGATTCTCATTTAAATAAGGTAATAGCATCTTTATCGTTTTTATCTCTGCAAAGGTAAATGAAATAAAAAAGGAGACCTAGATTCCGGTCTCCTTTTTCTTATCTTTTTAACACAAAATCCTTAGAACAGACTCCAGGCAACCGTAAGTCCTGCCATTACAATGGCTACCATGCTCATTAGCTTTATTAAGATATTCAAGCTCGGCCCGGATGTATCTTTAAACGGATCGCCCACGGTATCTCCTACTACGGTTGCTTTATGAACTTCACCGCCTTTTCCTCCAAAGTTTCCTTCTTCTACATATTTCTTTGCATTATCCCATGCACCACCGGCATTTGCCATAAAGATAGCGAGCACGAAACCGCTACTCAAACCACCGATCAACAAACCAAGCACACCGGGAACACCGAAGACAAGTCCCGTAAAGATCGGGGCAATGATAGCAATCAATGAAGGAACCACCATTTCGCGCTGTGCCCCCTTCGTAGAGATTTCCACACAACGTTCGTAGTCCGGTTCGGCTTCTCCCGTCAGGATACCTTTTATTTCACGGAACTGGCGGCGCACTTCGTCCACCATGTGTCCCGCCGCACGTCCCACGGCATTCATGGTCAGCCCGCAGAACAGGAAAGCCATCATAGAGCCGAGGAACATCCCCGAAAGTACCTTCGGATTCATCAGGTTCACTTCATAATAGTTCATGAAGTCAATGAAAGTAGCATTTGCCACACTGATTGTATTTCCGTCCGAGAAAGTCAGATCCATATTGCCGAGACGAGTCAGTCCGATACGTATTTCTTCAATATAAGAAGCGAGCAAAGCCAATCCCGTCAAGGCAGCAGAACCAATCGCAAAACCTTTTCCGGTTGCGGCAGTCGTGTTTCCGAGAGAATCGAGCGCATCGGTACGTTTGCGGACTTCTTCACCCAAGCCGGACATTTCTGCGTTTCCGCCTGCGTTATCCGCAATCGGGCCGTAAGCGTCCGTTGCCAAAGTGATTCCCAGCGTAGAAAGCATACCGACGGCAGCAATGCCGATTCCGTACAACCCCATACCGATATTGGCAAAATCGCCGGCAGCAGCCAGTAGATAAGAAGCAATGATACCCACCACAACTGCAATAACGGGGATAGCCGTAGAGAGCATTCCCAGACCGATGCCGGAAATGATGACCGTAGCAGGTCCCGTCTTCCCGCTTTCACTCAACTTCTGAGTAGGACGATAGGATTGGGAAGTATAATATTCAGTAGAACGGCCTATCACAATGCCGACAAGCAGGCCGACAACCACCGCACAGGAGATCCAAACCCAGTTCTGCAACTGCAAAAGCCACAGGATAAAGAAAGTAGCAACGACGATAAGTACAGAACTGAGGTTTGTACCGAACGCCAGCGAACCAAGCAGATCTTTCATCTTCGCATTCTCTTTGGTACGGACGGCGAAGATACCTATAATAGAAAGGATAATCCCGACAGCCGCGATCAACATCGGAGCAATAACCGCTTTGAACTGCATAGCCGTGTCCGAAGAATGAATAAAGGCGGCAGCACCAAGCGCGGCAGTTGCCAGGATCGAACCGCAATAAGATTCGTACAAGTCGGCTCCCATGCCGGCCACGTCACCCACGTTGTCACCTACGTTATCGGCAATAGTGGCTGGGTTGCGCGGGTCGTCTTCGGGGATTCCGGCCTCTACCTTACCTACAAGGTCGGCCCCCACATCGGCAGCTTTCGTATAGATACCACCGCCAACACGGGCGAAGAGTGCCTGAGTGGAAGCCCCCATACCGAAAGTAAGCATGGTGGTAGTGATTACACAGAGTTTATGAGTCGGTGTCAGTGCGTCAGCAGGAATCACTTCGTTCAGCAACAAATACCAGAAAGAAATGTCGAGCAGGCCGAGACCGACTACGACAAGTCCCATTACCGCACCGCTCCGAAAGGCAATCCTCAATCCGGCATTCAGCGAACCGCGTGCCGCATTGGCTGTACGGGCTGATGCATAAGTTGCCGTTTTCATCCCCAGAAAACCGGAAAGGCCGGAAAAGAAACCACCCGTCAGGAAAGCGATAGGCACCCAAGCATTCTGAACGTGGAAACCGTAGGCCATGATTGAAAACAAAATGACCAGCCCCAGAAACACCCAGCCTACAATCTTGTATTGCTGTTTCAGGTAAGACATAGCGCCTTTGCGCACAGCAGCGGCAATTTTTATCATTTGGGGAGTACCTTCACTCTCCTTCATCATTTGCTTATGGAAGTAATAAGCAAAGCAGAGGGCTAACACGGAAGCGACCGGAACCAGCCAGAAAAGAATGCTATCCATAGGATTAATTTTTAAAGGGTTTACGGAGGCTAAAAGTATGAAAATCAAACGAAAAAAGCAAGTAAGTAAGATTATTTTTTGAACAGTAGATGTACTCACTTTAATTGCCATGTCATTCCCCTCTTTCCGGCAAGCAGCTTGTCGGAGGGTTTGTTAAGTGGGACTTTATGGGAAGAGAAGCCGGTATAGTTCGATTGGAATACCGGTATAGTTAGGTTGGAGCACCGCTTTAGTTAGTCTGCCACGGCCATGGAGAGTATTCGTCACACCCGTGGTAATATCTCGTCACGCCTGTGGCAAGAACTCTCCACGGCCGTGGCAAATTAACTAAAGCGGTATTCCGACAGAACAATACCTACCGGATAACAGATGTATAGCGGGTGTATAAGCTATGTTTAACGGTGACTTATTTACCGTAGAATTTAGTGTCAGCATCAAAATCTGGCCCGTACATCATAAATTATCATTATCTTTGAGCGTTTTTATGCCTGTAAACTAACTAATACCCAATAATTATTACTCAAAACAACATGAAGAAACTATTTCTACTACTAATGGCTTTGTTTACCTTGGCACAAGTGAAAGCCCAGGAAAAGAGTGTTATCCAAATCTCAACGGACAACACAGACCTAATCCTTCAAGTAGCCCCTAACGGCCGACTTTATCAGGCTTATCTGGGTGACAAACTACTAAATGAGCAAGATATCAAGCACTTTTCGCCTTATGTAAAAGGTGGCAGTGACGGCAGTGTTTCTACACGCGGCTGGGAAGTCTATCCGGGTTCCGGTGCCGAAGACTATTTCGAACCGGCTGTGGCTATCACTCACAGCGACGGAAATCCAAGTACGATTCTCCGCTATGTATCTTCCGAGCAGAAGGCCGTGACAGGAGGAACAGAGACAATTATCAACCTCAAAGACGACCAATATCCGGTAGAGGTAACTCTGCACTACATCGCTTATCCGAAAGAAAACGTCATCAAGACATGGAGCGAAATCAAGCACAACGAGAAGAAACCCGTCACCCTGTGGCGCTATGCTTCCACAATGCTCTATTTCTCCGACTCCAAGTATTTCCTAACCGAGTTCAGCAGCGACTGGGCCAAAGAAGCTCAAATGAGCAGCCAGCAGTTACAGTTCGGAAAGAAAGTAATCGACACCAAGTTGGGCAGCCGTGCCGCCATGCATACACATCCGTTCTTCGAACTGGGATTCGGACAATCGGCACAGGAAACACAAGGCCGCGTGATGCTGGGTACGATCGGCTGGACCGGTAACTTCCAGTTTACATTCGAAGTAGACAACGTTGGTAACCTGCGCGTAATCCCTGCCATCAACCCTTATGCATCTGATTATGAATTGAAAGCGAACGAAGTATTCACGACTCCCGAATTTATGTTCACTTTCAGCAATAACGGAACGGGCGAGGCCAGCCGCAACCTTCACGCCTGGGCTCGCAACTATCAGCTGAAAGACGGACAAGGTGACCGCCTCTCCCTACTGAACAACTGGGAAAATACTTACTTCAAATTCGACGAACAACTCCTTTCCGAACTAATGAAAGAGGCCAAACATCTTGGGGTAGATATGTTCCTGCTCGATGACGGCTGGTTTGGCAACAAGCATCCGCGCAACAGCGACAATGCCGGACTAGGCGATTGGGAAGCAATGAAATCCAAACTGCCCGGCGGTATCCCTGCTCTTGTGAAATCCGCTGAAGAAGCCGGAGTGAAGTTCGGCATCTGGATTGAGCCGGAAATGGTCAACCCGAAAAGCGAACTCTTTGAAAAGCACCCCGACTGGGCTATCACCCTGCCGAACCGCAAGACTTATTACTATCGTAACCAACTGGTTCTCGACCTCAGCAACCCGAAAGTGCAGGACTTTGTGTTCGGCGTAGTCGACAACATCCTGACTGAGAATCCGGAAGTTGCCTATTTCAAGTGGGACTGCAACTCACCGATCACCAACGTCTATTCTCCCTACCTGAAAAACAAACAGGGACAACTTTATATCGACCATGTACGCGGCATATACAATGTACTCAAACGTGTGAAAGAGAAATATCCCAATACACCGATGATGCTCTGCTCCGGTGGCGGCGCACGTTGCGACTACGAGGCCCTGAAATATTTCACAGAATTCTGGTGCAGTGACAATACCGACCCGATAGAACGTCTGTTTATCCAATGGGGATTCTCACAAATCTTCCCTTCCAAAGCGATGTCTGCACACGTGACTAGCTGGAACAAGAAGACAAGCGTGAAATTCCGTACCGATGTAGCCAGTATGTGTAAACTGGGCTTCGACCTCGGACTGAAAGAGTTGAATGCGGACGAACTGACTTACTGCCAGAATGCAGTTGCCAACTGGACACGTCTGAAGAAAGTGATTCTGGACGGCGACCAATACAGACTGGTCTCTCCTTATGACGGCAACCACATGTCCGTGATGTACACCGCACCGGATAAGAACAAGGCTGTGCTTTATACTTATGACATTCATCCGCGCTATGCTGAGAAACTGCTTCCGGTGAAACTTCAGGGATTGGATCCGAGTAAGAGGTATAAGGTGAAAGAAATCAACCTGATGCCGAATAACAAGTCGAATCTGGGCGCTAACGAGAAAACTTATTCCGGCGACTATCTGATGAAAATAGGTATCAACGCCTTCACTACCAATCAGGCTTTCAGCCGTGTGATTGAGCTGACTGCGGAATAAGAGACAACTTCCCATTTCGCAGGCAACCTGTCCTTCTCAAGAGGTCAATCAGGTTGCCTGCGAAAAATTTCTTTAAAAAAGTGAGGAGTAAAACCGACTTCTCCCATTATGGTAATGTCACTGCTTGATAAATAGGGCCAACAATATAAGCAGTAATATTAATTTTAATCCAAAGAACATTACCATGAAAAACTCCGGATATTGTTTAAGCCTCATCTGCCTCTTTATATCGTTGTGTCTATACGGATGTAAAGATAACGCGGAAGAAAGTATAACGGAAATCTTTGAAATCGCGACAGAGGATCTGATACAGAACTTCAGTAAAGATGCAGCAAACGTCAGCATCTCTATCACCACAAACTTAAACGTAGATAATTGGGAAGCGAAGGTTACTGATAAATGGCTCAGGGCCACACAATTCAAAAACAGTCTGAAAATATCAGTAGACGCCAATATCGGTTCGAACAGACGTACCGCCAACGTTAAAGTATCCTCTGCAACTAAACATTATACCATTACAGTCACCCAATATTCCGCCAGTGACATTGTAATCGAAGAAGATATACAGGTAAAACCCTACGCCGGTAAGGCGAGCGAAGAGGAAACGGACCCGGACCGGAGCATCGAGCATTCCTTTGATGATAAATTTATTGCCGACGGCGGAGTACCTTACCACAGTAAATGGGGACAATCGGCCGATTTCCCGGTTATCCTGGAATACTATTTCGAGGGTAATACGGATATTGATTATTTCATCTATCACACTAATTCAGGAAACGGCACATTCGGGAAATTTGACGTATATACGCAGACGAAAGAAAACACGGAATACGTGCATCAGGGAAGCTATGACTTCAATATGCGCAACTCTCCCTCCATTGCCTCACTCAAAACTCCGGTAAAAGCCACCAAAGTAAAGTTTGAGGTTCATAGCGGGAAAAACGGATATGTCAGTTGTGATGAAATGCAGTTCTTCAAAAAGAACAAGAAAAACACTCTCGAAGAACAGTTGCTGACTGTCTTTACAGACATTACCTGTTCCGAAATAAAACCTGATGTCATGCAAGAGCAGATAGAAGCATTACCCGAATTCTTCATACAAACGGCATCGGCTTTAAAAGACGATAGTTATAATAAATGGGAAAAGGAATTCCGGATACGGGAATATTGTCCTTACAGCTCCGCCGACGAATGGGCGGATAAGCTGATGACGAGGAAATACGGAGATCTCGACAATCCTACAGGAATCTATGTGAACGAAGGAGATGAGGTAGTCGTACTGGTAGGAGACACTCACGGGCAAAGTATTTCAATCCAGAATATCGGGGAAGAAACAAACAAAGGTTATGCACAAACTTCTGTCAACGGTGATATCTATCCCCTGAAGGAAGGAGTCAACAAACTGACAGCCAAGCAAACAGGTATGTTGTTTGTAATGTACAATACGAACATACAAAACCCCGATGCACAACCGATTAAAATCCATATCCCGTTAGGCGGAGGTAAAGTATGCGGATTCTTTTCCTTAAAAGAGCATCAGACCAATGAGAAATACAAGGAGTTAATAGACAAAGCCGACTATAAATATTTCTGTGTCATCGGCAACGCCATCATCCTCTATTTTCATCATAAGCAACTGAAAGCAGCAGTGCCGTATGATATCCTGTCGTCTATCGAACTTTGAGACAATATGATCCAATGGCAACAAGAATTGATGGGCATTGAAGACGTACACCCCAAACAAATGAATAATCATATTTTTGCCATATCTCCCGAAGGCGGATATATGTGGGCTTCGGAAGGCAGGATAGGATTTGTATATACCGTTCTGGGGGATATCCTGCGCAAATCTTATCTTATGGCCTCCAGAAATTCCTGGGGACCGGCACACGAGATCGGTCATGTACATCAAGGTGCCATTAACTGGGCCAGCACAACAGAGTCCTCCAACAATTTATTCTCCAATTACACGATTTATAAGTTCGGTCAGAACTGCTCCCGAGGGACAGAACTAGCTGTACCGGAATATGCGGCTAACGTCAAGAAAGCCACATTGGTATTCAGAAGATGTGTAGAAAATAAAGCCTGGTGCGACTTTGGAACCGACTATCAGGGAGAGGACCCGGAAATGCATGCACGCATGAACTGGCAATTATGGAATTACTATCATCGCTGCGGATATAATCCCCAATTCTTCCCTACTCTTTTCAAATTGATGCGCGAAAACCGTGTATCAACCCAAGACCCGGGAGAAAATCAAATGATGTATGCCAGAATGGCTTGCCGGGCTGCTAACGAGAACCTGACAGATTTCTTTGAAAGGTGGGGGTTCTTTGTCCCGATCTCTATGAAGGTCAACCAATACGCTACGTACAATTACATTGTCACGGACGCCATGATTAAGGAAACGAAAGAATTTATGAAGCAGTTTCCGGCTCCCAAACACGCTTTCTACTATCTGGAAGACAGAAAGAAAGGTGACCCCGGACTCGATACGACTCCACCGGATGTCGGTTACTTCACTCAATTTGCAGAGGACATGAAAATCACCAAGCAAATTACTTATACTATATCCGGACATCAGGTGAATGTTCAAAACGGAGAACAGGCAGTAGCTTTTGAAATAAAAGAGAATGATAACCTGAAATATTTCGGTACTTCTTTTCAGTTTGAAGTTCCCAATACTATTTCACCGGATCGTGTCAAATTATACGCTGTACAAGCGGACGGCGTACGAATCGAAATGACTCGTAAATAAAATCAATGATTAGTATGGCCCTATTAATCAACAGTATATATTTATAATCAATAACAATCTAAAAAAAACACCATGAGAAAAGTCTTACTATTCGTGTGCCTGTTAATGGCAGGAATGACAGTCAACGTAAACGCTGCAAAACAAAAAGCCAAGCACGTCATCTTAATCGGTATGGACGGTTGGGGGGCTTACAGTGTCCCTAAAGCGGATATCCCGGCTATCAAAAGTCTGATGACCAACGGATGTTACACACTTCATAGCCGGAGCGTACTCCCTTCTTCGAGTGCTATCAACTGGGCTTCCATGTTTATGGGAGTGGGAACAGAGTTACATGGATACACCACCTGGGGCTCGAAAACTCCGGAGATCCCTTCACGTGAGGTCAACGAACGGGGGATCGCTCCTACCATTTTTTCTGTCTTGCGCGAACAGCGTCCTAAAGCCGAAATCGGTTGTTTGTATGAATGGCCCGGAATCAAATACCTGGTAGATACGTTAGCCATGAGTTACCAATATCAGACTCCGGGATACGCCAAAGCTCCCACTGCCTTATGTGAAGCAGCAGAGAAGTATATTATTGAAAAGAAACCGGAACTGCTGGCTATCTGCTTCGAAGAACCCGACCACACCGGACATACCAAAGGGCATGACACTCCGGCCTACTATCAGATGTTGAAAGAACTGGATGGATATGTGGAACGTATCCTGCAAGCTATTAAAAAAGCCGGTATATGGGATGACACCATTATTATTATGACGGCCGACCACGGTGGTATCAAAACCGGGCATGGCGGCAAGACACTGAGGGAAATGGAGATTCCATTTATTATTTCCGGCAAGAATGTCCGCAAAGGCATGGAAATCAAAGAAAGTATGATGCAATATGACACTGCGGCAATGATTGCCTATATACTAGGGCTGAAGCAGCCTCAATCTTGGATTGGACGTCCGGTAAAGACGGTTTTCAAATAAGACCATTACTATAATAGTTACTTATATTACAAAAAGAATATGGATACTGCAAATCACACAAGGCGGAGAAAGTCCGGTCATGTTTTCTTGCAGTATCCATATCACATAAATATCCGTTCAAACTAGTCTTCTTTTTATAGTAAACAGAAATCATCATTAGCTCTCCGATATAATTTAATTTATTTTTTATACTTTTGCCACATGTTGCTACAAAATACAACAGTTGTTAATCATTCTAGTACAATTATAACAAAGTACACAGAGTACACGTGTATGAAGGAGAGTAAAATACATTATCAAACTAAAGAGGATGTGGAATTATGGGTTCTGCTAATCAAAGGAGACAAGCTGGCTTTAGAAATAATGTACCGGCGTTACTTTCCGCACCTGTTGAATTATGGACATACAATCTCCACAAACGAAGAATTAATAAAAGATTGTATTCAGGATCTCTTTGTCAACGTATTCAACAACTCTAAATTCCGCCCCATAGACCATGTCAAATCTTACTTATATACAGCCCTTAGAAACAATCTCGTATATAAGATGTCCTCGATGAAGGAGACGTACCAGTTAGAAAATGCAGAGTTTGAGATTCCATTGACAGATGATGAACTGGAAGGACTCTTTGCACACGACGATACTTATCTGGAAAGAAGCAAATTGCTAAAGGAGGCCTACCGGAAATTATCCGCCAATCAGCGTCATGCCGTTTATTTGTACTATATCAAAGAACTTACATGGGAGGAAGTTGCCGAAATACTAGGTATTACAGTGCACTCATCCATGAACCTGATAGGGAGAGCTATTGTCAAATTACGACGTTTATTTGAAAATAAATAATTTTTTTCCATAAAAGTGAGGAGTAAATTCGTTTTTCCCATTATAATAACAGAACAGTCGAATGATGAAAGAAGAAAAAGGAAATATTGAACAAATGAGCGAACGGTTGTTCCACTACCTTCGAAAGAGAGAAAGTTCCGCTTCCCAAGAAGCAGAAGACGAGGTATGGAGCAAAATCAGTGAGCAAATAGACAAGAAGAAGCATATTCCCGTCTATCGCTGGCTTATACCGGTGACAGCTGTTGCTGCTGCTTCTCTCCTGTTTGTATTCTGGCTGAATAATCAAGCTTATGATACGATTCATTCGGCAGATGTTCAAGAGTTTGTATCTGCTGCAAATACTCCGGAGAAACATATTGAGCTGATTACGGCTACCGGAACAAAGATAAAAGTAGATGAAAAAGCTACCGTGGCTTATGCACAAGACGGTTCTTTATTAATCGACGAGAAGAAAATCGCGACCCGACAGAGTACCGGGGAAGGAGAAGAAGAACATCCCATGAACCAGATTATTGTACCAATGGGGAAACATATCAAATTACAATTGTCTGATGGCTCTCAACTGGATATTAATTCCGGAACGAAGGTTGTTTATCCCCAAAAGTTCAAAAAGGAATACCGGGAAATATTCGTCGAAGGAGAAATATTCATAGATGTGACTCATAAGGAAAGTAACATCCCCTTTATAGTAAAGACATCGCTCTTTACTGTAAATGTGCTGGGTACTGCCTTCAACGTAAAAGCTTATAAAGAAGATACTAAAGCCGAAGTCGTATTAGTACGGGGAAAGGTGGAGGTAAAAGACAAAAAGGAACAGAATTATACGCTGATGCCTAATGAGCTGATTGCTCTGAATGAAGGAACATATACTGACAAGAAAAAAGTCAATGCGCTCGATTATATCAGCTGGATTGACGGCATTCTGACATTGAATAATCAGGCACTAAGTATAGTATTAGAGCAGTTACACCGCTATTACGGAAAAGAAATTATTTATGATACAGGTATAGAAACAATGCCGATGCACGGGAAACTTGATTTGAATGAAGGGTTACAGAAAGTATTGTCAACTATTGCCATAACGGCACCTGTTACCATAGAAGAAAAGAATAATATATATTATGTCCACATGAGAAAAGAAAACTAATTATTAATCTTAAAAACATCGAATATGCCTATGATATGAAAACACACGAAAAATCCGAATAATATTCGTAGTATTATTCGGATTAGCTAAAAACATTACCTATCAACATTAAGTAGCGTTCTTAAAATTACAAAATTATGGAAAACTGTAAATTTACTACAAGCAGGAGTGTTAAAAGATACAAATTCCTGTTTGTACTGGCAATTTTTTTATCATCTTTCTTATCTGTCTATGCAGAAGACGTCTCTAACTATGTAGAGGAAAAAACATTCACATTCAGTTTCGAGAATGTACCTCTAAAACAAGTACTGAGCCATATTGAGAAAAATAGCGAATTTATCTTCGTCTATTACGGAGAAACCATTAATCCCAACCGCAAGGTATCTATTAAAGTAACGAACCAACCAATTCGTCCGGTACTCGACAAACTATTTAAAGGTATGTCGGTAGAATATACAATAGACAACAGGCAGATTACACTCAAAAAAGTAGCTCAAAAGAAAGTTCAACCGCAAAGTTCTAAAAGAAAAACAATACAAGGATTTGTATTGGATAAGGACGAGCAACCGATCACCGGGGCAACTATTAAAATTAAAGACAGCACGACAGGTGCTCTGACGGACATTGAAGGTTTCTACAAGCTTGAACTTGAGGAAGAAAATCCGGTCCTGATAGTCTCATTTATGGGATATATCACCCAAGAAGTGAAAGTCGGGAAGAAGAGTATACTCAACATCCAACTGGAAGAAGACACTAAGGCATTGGATGAGGTTGTAGTCACAGCCTTTGGTATCGGGCAGAAAAAGGAAAGTCTTGTCGGAGCTATCCAACAGATACGCCCGGAACAGCTAAGAGTACCTTCCTCACGTTTATCTTCTTCTTTTGCGGGACGTTTATCAGGAGTTATCGCCGTACAACGAAGTGGCGAACCGGGAGCAGACGGCGCCAGTTTCTGGATTCGTGGTGCTTCTACATTCAGTGGCGCAACTGATCCTCTCATCATCCTGGACGGTGTGGAAATTGACGCAACCCAACTGAACAATCTCGATCCTGAAGTAATTGAAAGCTTCTCAATACTAAAAGATGCAACGGCAACAGCACTCTATGGAACAAGAGGAGCTAACGGAGTGATGGTAGTCACGACAAAGAATGGGGAAAATCTGAAAAAGCCGATCATTAACTTTAGAGTGGAAGGGGCTATATCACAGTTGACAAATGTTCCTAAAATGGTAGACGGTATCACTTATATGAGATTATACAATGAGGCACAGACACGTACTCCCGAGACTACCGATATCTATTCGGACGAAAAGATTAATGCTACAATAGACGGTGTCAATCCTTATATGTATCCCAACATCGACTGGTACAACGAGATGTTCAAGAAAAACACTTTTGCCGAACGGTTCAACTTTAATATCCGTGGCGGAAGCAGCCGGGTAGATTATTTTATGAGTGCAAGCGTCAAGCACAGCGACGGTAATCTTAAATCACTCAGTAAAGACTTCTACTCCTTCAACAACAATATCAATGTCTACAACTATGATTTTGTCAATAATCTGAATATCAAGGCAACCAATACAACTAAAATATCGCTAGGACTAAATGTATCGGTACGAGACTGGAGCGGGCCTTATAGTAGCGCCGGAAGCGTATTCTCAAGTGCACTCAATGCAAATCCGGTAGACTTTCCGATCCGTTTCCCCGGCCAGGAAGATGACACTCACATCCGTTGGGGAGGAAGATCTGGTGCTCCGAACGGAAGTTATGTCAATCCTGTCGCCGATTTTGTATCCGGTTATAGTTCCACGTACTCTACAAGTGTAACAGCCAACCTGCGTTTTAATCAGGACTTGAAGATGATTATGAAAGGACTGAAACTGAATGCTATTGTTTCATATTACAACTATTCATATTCTAAAGTGTATCGTTATTGCAACGTCAACCAATATGAGACTTCCATGTATAATCCACAAGAAGATACATACGACTTAAACATCATCGGCAACGAACAAAGTACCGA
>OGIG01001272.1_pt1 | contig 15279 bp, 18 predicted proteins | sample 1571601 | NCBI WGS metagenome assembly OGIG01 (sample SAMEA2581953, study PRJEB24529) | metagenome | biome: Human gut stool | place: China | collected 2011 | reverse complement strand
TCTTAATCGTATTATCCTGGAAATCGCGCCAGAGAATAAGCTGAATCTGCTTATTTTTGACGGAGAGATTATGTACGTTCATACTAATTATAAAGACAGCCTGTACCGTTGCCGTAAAGACAAAGCAATCGTTATGGCAACTCGTCCTCTCGACCGTGATAAATGGAAGAACGTCCCAATGAATCAGTTACTTGCCTATGAAGATGGGAAGCTTATTTATACGGGTACAAAACATGAGTATGAATTTGTAGACAGCGAAGAGAAGATGCATATGCTGTTTCTTGATTTTGCAAATCTTTAAAAATAACACAGAAAAGGAAGAAATATATGTTAAATCAATTTTCAAGAACCCAGCTTTTACTGGGGGAAGAAGCAATGGATAAATTAAAAAATTCCCGTGTGGCAGTTTTTGGAGTCGGCGGAGTTGGTGGTTATGTCTGCGAGGCATTAGCGCGAAGCGGAGTCGGTACATTTGACCTTATTGATGATGACAAAGTGTGTCTTACAAACTTAAATCGTCAGATTATTGCCACAAGAAAAACAGTTGGCAAATACAAAGTAGAAGTAATGAAAGAAAGAATGCTAGAAATAAATCCAAATGCTAAAGTTGAAACATATCAAGAATTTTATATGCCAGAATCTAAAACAAATATAATAAATGAAGATTTAAATTATGTAGTAGATTGTGTTGACACAGTTACTGCAAAAATAGAAATTATTATGAACTGTAAGAAATTAAATATCCCTGTAATATCTGCAATGGGAACAGGAAACAAACTTGATCCAACAAGATTTGAAATTACAGATATATATAAAACTAGCATATGTCCACTTGCAAAAGTAATGAGAAAAGAACTTAAAAAAAGAAATGTAGACAGTTTAAAGGTTATATATTCAAAAGAAGAACCAATAAAACCAGACAATACAAGTAGCAGTAGCTGCAAAACAAATTGTATCTGCCCTCCGGGAACAAAAAGAAAATGTACAATAAGAAATCAAGTACCTGGAAGCATATCATTTGTACCATCTGTTGCAGGACTAATGATTGCAGGAGAAATAATAAAAGATATTTTAAATAAATAATAAAAAATAACTCTAAATTATTAAAAGAATTAATAATTTAGGGCTATTTTTTTATTAAAATACATTGTACTGACTTACCAGTATAAAGACATATAAAAAGATGTGTTATAAAATAATCTAGTAATTTAAATATAAAGAAAGTAGGATACAAATGAGTGAAAAATTATATGAAGTTATAAAAATAGATAATTTAAAGGATATGTTAAATAAAACAAAAGAAATATATAGTAACAAAATAGCATATCAAATAAAAATAGATAATGGTAAATATAAAACATTTACACATAAGCAAGTAAGAAATATGGTAGATAATCTTGGAACTGCATTAATTGACATGGGGTTAAAAAATAAAAGAATAGCAATAATTGGAGAAAACAGGTATGAATGGGAAGTTGCATATTTATCAGTAGTATGTGGAACAGGACTTGTTGTTCCTCTTGATAAATCATTACCTGAAAATGAATTAGAATCACTAATAGAAAGGTCTGAAGTTGAAGCTATTTTTTATTCTAAAAAATATGAAGATACATTGACTAAAATAAAATACAACCAAAATAACAAATTAAAACATTTAATATCATTTGATAATTTAGAAAATACAGATGGTATATATTCTTTAAATGAATTAATAAAAACAGGAGAAAAATTAATAAAAAATGGGAATAAGGAATTTATAGAAGCCAAAATAGATAATGAAAAAATGAGCATTATGTTATTTACATCTGGTACAACATCTAGTTCTAAAGTGGTTGCTCTTTCTCATAAAAATATTTGTTCAAATTTAATGGACATTGCATCAGTTGTTGATGTAAATGAAAATGATACACTTCTTTCTATTTTACCAATACACCATGTTTTTGAATGCACAGTTGGATTTTTATTTTCGCTATACAAAGGTGCAAAAACTGTATTTTCAGATGGATTAAGACATGTTGTTGATAATTTAAAAGAATATCAAGTAACTGTTATGGCTTGTGTTCCTGTTATTTATGAAAGAATTTTTGGAATGATAAGAAAACAGTTAGAAAAGCAAGGAAAACTTGATAATATTTTAAAAAAGGAAGAAGAGCTTAGAAATTCAAGCATGGAAGAAAGAAAAGAAAATTTTAAACAAATTCATGATATGCTTGGAGGTAAAGTAAAATTATTTATAAGTGGTGCCGCTTCTTTAGATCCTGCAATAGAAGAAAGATACAGACTGCTTGGTATTAATATAGTTCAAGGCTATGGGTTAACAGAAACTTCTCCAGTTGTAGCAATAGGAACAAACAAAGAGCACAAGATTGGCTCTATTGGAAAAACAGTTCCAAGTGTTAAAGCAAAACTTGTAGATATAAATAAAGAAGGAGTAGGAGAACTTGTTGTAAAAGGCCCAAGTATTGCACTTGGTTATTATAACAATGAAAAAGCAACAAAAGAATCTTTTAAAGGTGACTGGTTTTATACAGGTGATTTAGCCAAAATTGATAAAGAAGGCTATATATTTATATGTGGTAGAAAAAAGAGTGTTATAGTACTAAAAAATGGAAAAAATATATTTCCAGAAGAAATGGAAAATTTAGTAAATAAAATTGAAGGTGTAACAGAATCATTTATTTTTGGGAAACAACAATCAGATGATAAAAATGATATAAAAATAAATGTAAAAGTTGTATATGACAAAGAGGTTGTAGAAAATGTATACAAAGCAAAAACGAAAGAAGATATTTATAGGGCAATTTTTGAAAAAATTAAAGAAGTAAATTCAACAATGCCACAATATAAAGCAATAAGAGGAATGATATTAACAACTAAGCCATTAATAAAAACAACAACCAATAAAATAAAAAGGCAGGCAAATTTAGATGAAATTAACAAATCTGAAAACTAAATATTTAGGAAGAGATTTTATATTTTATAACCAAATTGATTCTACGCAAAATGAAATATTTAGAAGAATAGAAAATAATAATATAAAAAATGGAACACTTGTTATGGCAGATATTCAAACAAATGGAAAAGGAACACATGGTAGAATATGGCATACAAATGAAACACAAAATATTGCCTTTTCCTTTTATATAGAAGTAAATTGCTCTCCTCAAAAATTAGAAGGGATGACAATTGAAGTTGCCAAAATTATTGTAGAAATATTTAAACTAAAATATAATATAAATTTAAATATAAAAGAGCCCAATGATATAACATACAATGGTAAAAAAATAGGAGGAATACTTACTCAAAGCAAAATTATAGCTAAAAATGTTAAATTTTTAGTAATTGGTATTGGTATTAATACAAACCAAACGGTATTTTTAGATGATATAAAAGATATTGCAACATCAATAAAAAAAGAATTTGGAATAGAAGTTAATAGAACTGAAATTATTGAATGTTTTTGTAATAAATTTGAAGAAACAATAAAAAGGAGAATTAAATTATGAAAATAGGTTTTTTATTTCCTGGGCAAGGAGCTCAATATGTAGGCATGGGAAAGGATTTATATGAAAAATATGATGAAGCAAAAAATATTTATGATATGGCAGAAAAAATCACAAATGAGCCTATAAAACAAATATCATTTGAAGGCCCAAAAGAACTTTTAGATAAAACTAAATATACTCAACTTGCAATACTTACGCAAAGTCTAGCAATACTCGAAATTTTAAAAAAATGTAATATAAATTCTAATTTATCAGCAGGATTAAGTTTGGGAGAATATACAGCTTTAATAGAAAACGGAATATTTAGTTTTGAAGATGGTTTAAAAATTGTTCAAAAAAGAGGAGAAATAATGCAAAATTATACTCCAAGTGGTAACTGGAAAATGGCTGCAATAATAGGGCTTACAGAAAAACAAGTAGAAGATGTTTGCAATAAAATAAATTATTTTGTTGTTCCTGCAAACTATAATACAATTGGGCAAATAGTTATATCTGGGGAAGAACAAGGAGTTATTGAAGCAGGAGAGCTTGCAAAACAAATGGGAGCAAAAATGGTTAGTATTTTAAATACTGCAGGACCATTTCATACAGAAAAACTAAAAGAATGTTCTATTAAACTAAAAAAAGAGCTAGAACATGTAAATATAATTTCCAAAGAACCCAAAGTTGTAAAAAATATAGATGGGAAAATATATAGTAAATCAGATGATATTTCACAAATATTATCAGAGCATATAATGAATCCTGTAAAATTTACTAAAGTATTACAAACAATGTATGATAATGGAATAGACTTCTTTTTAGAAATTGGTCCAGGGAAAACTTTAAGTTCATTTGTAAAAAGAATGAAATTTGAAAGACCTATAAAGATAATGAATGTTGGAACTGTTAATGATTTAGAAAAGTTAATAAAGGAGGTAATGTAATGAATAAAGTTGCTTTTATAACAGGAGCTACTAGGGGAATAGGAAGCCAAATTGCATATACGCTTGCAAAACAAGGCTATAACATAGTTGTTAATTACAGAAAAGAAAATGAAGATTTTGAAAATACAAAAAAGAAAATCCAAAGTTTAAATGTTAAGTTTTTAGGAGTTAAAGGCGATGTTTCTAATTTTGAAAGTTGCGAAAATATGATAAAAGAGACAATTAAAGAATTTGGAAGAATTGATGTATTAGTAAATAATGCAGGTATTACAAAAGATATGCTACTTTTAAGAATGAAACAAGAAGATTTTTTAAGTGTTATAAATACAAACTTAGTTGGAACATTTAATATGACTAAAAATGTTATTTCTTATATGACAAAACAAAAAGAAGGAAGGATTATAAACATATCTTCTGTTGTAGGAATAAGTGGAAATGCAGGACAAACAAATTATGCCGCATCTAAAGCTGGAATAATAGGATTTACTAAAAGTTTAGCAAAAGAAGTAGCTAGCAGAAACATACTTGTAAATGCTGTTGCTCCAGGATTTATAGAAACCAAAATGACAGATGTTTTAAAAGAAGAAATTAAAGAAGAAATTAATAAAACAATACCATTAAAAAGAATGGGAACTGCCGAAGATGTTGCAAATGTAGTAAAATTTTTATCATCAGAAGATAGTTCTTATATTACAGGCCAAGTAATTCAAGTTGATGGTGGAATGTTAATGTAGAAAGGGGAAATATAAATGGAAAAAAGAGTAGTAATAACAGGAATGGGTGCTATAACTCCAATAGGAACAGATGTTTTTGAAACATGGGAAGGAATAAAAAACAAAAAATGTGGAGTAAATGAAATTACTTTGTTTGATACAGCAACATTTAAAACAAAGTTAGATGCAGAAATAAAAAATTATAATCCACAAGATTATTTTGACCAAAAGCAATCAAAAAGGTTAGATAGGTCATCTCAACTTGGAATTATAGCTGCAAGAAAGGCGCTCTTCAAGCCGCTGGGCACAGTCCCCTTCCATGTTTTTGATAGAGTAGGAACTTTTGTAAGTTCTGGAATTGCAGGTTTAACAACAATTCAAGAACAATGTAAAATAAATTTTGAAAAAGGTAATAGAAGAGTTTCACCAATGTTTATTCCAATGGCAATTGCCAATATGCCTGCTGGAAATATAGCTATAGAATTTGGATTTAAAGGTGAATCAATTTCTGTTTTAACAGCATGTGCATCATCAACACATGCAATAGGAGAGGCATACAAAACTATAAAATTAGGTGCAGAAGATGTTATTATAGCAGGTGGAACAGAAGCTGCAATTTGCAAAGTAGGAATTGCAGGTTTTGAAAATATGAAAGCATTATCATCATCTACTGATATTAATAGAGCTAGTATTCCATTTGATAAAGAAAGAAATGGTTTTGTAATGGGAGAAGGAGCAGGAATGCTTGTTTTAGAGGAATTAGAACATGCAAAAAAAAGAGGCGCTAAAATATATGGAGAAATAATAGGCTATGGAGCAACAACAGACGCATACCATATAACATCACCATGTCCAGATGGAAAATGTAGTGCAAAAGCAATGGAAAGGGCAATTGCAGATGCAAAAATAACGTCAAAAGAAATTGATTATATAAATGCTCATGGAACATCAACACATTTAAATGATTCAACAGAAACAATGGCCATAAAAACAGTATTTAAAGATAATATAAATAGATTAATGGTAAGCTCTACAAAGTCAAATACAGGGCATTTACTAGGTGCTGCTGGTGCTGTTGAAGCAATCCTTTGTGTAAAAGCAATTGAAGATAGTATTGTACCTCCAACAATAAATTATAAAGAAAAAGACGAACAATGTGATTTAGACATTGTTCCAAATGAATTAAGAAATGCACAGTTAAATATTGTAATGTCAAACTCTTTAGGATTTGGAGGACATAATGCAAGTATTATAATAAAAAAATTTGAAGAGGAGAATTAAAAATGGAATATGATAAAATAAAACAGCTAATGGAAGATATGGGAAATTCTAAATTATCATCAATTGATATAGACTTTCCAGACGGAACAAAAATTAGCATGAAAAAAGAGCTTTTGGCCCCAAATGTAGTGATAACTAGTAATGATGATAAAGAAGAAAATGTACAAACTAAACAAACCAAAGAAGATGAAAGTGAAAATTTAAAGCTTGTAACATCTCCAATGGTTGGAACGTTTTATATTAAACCTTCTCCAACATCTAAACCTTATGTAGAAAAAGGGAATTACGTAAAAAAGGGAGATACACTTTGTATAGTAGAAGCAATGAAATTAATGAATGAAATAGAGTCAGAATTTGATGGTGAAATTTATGAAATTTATGTAAAAGATGGTGAGCCTGTAGAATATGGGCAAAAATTGTTCTCTCTTAAATAGTAATTTAATATATAATTAAACTAAAAAGAAAAGATCATTGAAGGAGGAAAGAATGTTAAACAAAGAAGAAATAAAAAAAATTATACCACAAAGAGAACCATTTTTAATGATAGATGAAGTAGAAGAATTTGTGCCAGGTAAAATGGCTATAGCATATAAAAATGTTGATGAAAATGAATGGTATTTTAAAGGACATTTCCCAGGTAATCCTATCATGCCAGGAGTACTAATTGCTGAATCTTTAGCTCAGGCAGGAGCAGTTGCAATATTAAGCCAAGAAGAAAATACAGGTAAAAATGCTTTATTTGGTGGAATTGATAAAATGAAATTTAAAAAAATGGTTGTTCCAGGAGATAAATTAAAATTAGAAGTAAAAATAATAAAGAAAAAAGGACCTATAGGAGTAGGAGAAGGAATAGCAACAGTAAATCGGAAAACTAGCTGCCAAAGGTGAATTTACATTTGCCGTTATAGACTAAAAAAGGAGGTAATTTTAATTGAACAAAATATTAATTGCAAATCGTGGAGAAATAGCTGTTCGTATAATTAGAGCCTGTAAAGAAATGAATATAAAAACAGTTGCCATATATTCTACAGCAGATAAAGATGCATTACATACTCGTTTAGCAGATGAAGCAATATGTATAGGGCCGGCAAATTCTAAAGATAGCTATTTAAATATAAAAAATATAATAGAAGCGGCCAATATAACAAAAGCAGATAGTATTCATCCAGGTTTTGGCTTTTTATCTGAAAATTCAAGATTTGCTAAAATATGTGAAGAATCAAATATAAAATTTATTGGACCAAAATCAGATGTTATAGATTTATTAGGAAATAAGTCTAATAGCAAAAAATTAATGAAGGAAGAAGGAATTCCTGTTATTTTAGGTTCTAATGGAAGTATAAAAGACTTAAAAGAAGCAGCAACTATTTGTAAAAAAATAGGCTATCCAGTTTTACTAAAGGCAGCAGCAGGCGGAGGAGGAAAAGGTATTAGAATAGTAAACTCTGCAAAGGAACTTGAACAAAATTATAACATAGTAAAACAAGAAGCAAAAAATTCATTTAATGATGATGAAATTTATATAGAAAAATATATAAAAAATCCAAGACATGTTGAAATACAAATTTTAGCAGACGAACATGGAAATGTAGTACATTTAGGTGAAAGAGATTGCTCTATACAAAGAAATCATCAAAAAATATTAGAAGAAACACCATCTACAATTGTTGATGAAAAATTAAGAACTAAAATGGGAAATGTAGCAATTAAAGCTGCTAAAGTTGCTGGCTATACAAGCTGTGGTACTGTGGAATTTTTAGTAGATAGTGATAAAAACTTCTATTTTATGGAAATGAATACAAGAATTCAAGTAGAACACCCAATAACAGAAATGAGAACAGGAATTGATTTGGTAAAAGAGCAAATTAGAATTGCCGGTGGAGAAAAATTAAAATTTAAACAAAAAGACATAGAATTTAAAGGCCATTCTTTAGAATGTAGAATAAATGCAGAAAATCCTAGTAAAAATTTTAGACCATCACCAGGTAAAATAAATGAAATAAATCTTCCAGGTGGAAATGGTGTAAGAATTGACACTGCAATATATAGTGGTTATACAATTCCTTCTAACTATGATTCAATGATTGCAAAAATAATTACTTTAGGTTCTAACCGAAATGAAGCAATTAGTAAAATGAAAAGAGCATTAGAAGAGTTGGTTATTGACGGAATAGATACAAACAGAGATTTTCTTTTAAGTATAATAAAAAATCCTAATTTTATAAGAGGAAATTTTGATACATCTTTTATTGAAAAAGAAATGCTAAAAGGAGAGACCAAATAATGATAGTAGATAAAATTGTAAAAAGAGAAAATAATAATTTAAAAAATAAAAAGTCAAAAATTGATATACCTGTTGGAAAATGGATAAAATGCGAGGCTTGCAAAGAAATATTGTATAAAGAAAGTGTAAGGGAAAATTATAGCATATGCCCTAATTGTGGCCATTACTTTAGAATGCATATTAATAAAAGATTGGAATCTACAATAGATGAAGGAACATATAAAAGATTTAATTTAAATTTAGATACTGTAAATCCTCTAAATTTAGAAGATTATCCTAAAAAATTAAAAGTTCTAAGAGAAAAAACAAAAATAGAAGAAGCAGTAGCATGTGGTACCGGAAAAATAAATGGAGAAGATGTTGTCATATGTGTCATGCACAGTGGATTTATGATGGGCAGTATGGGAGCTGTTGTAGGTGAAAAAATTACATATAGTATAGAACAAGCAATAAAATTAAAATTACCATTTATTATGTTTGCTGTTTCTGGTGGTGCTAGAATGCAAGAAGGTATAATTTCGCTTATGCAAATGGCAAAAACAACAGCGGCATTGACAAAACTAGATAATGCACGGACTTTTATATATATCTATATTAACTGACCCAACATATGGAGGTGTTACAGCATCATTTGCAAGTTTGGGAGATATTATACTTGCTGAGCCAGGAGCAATGATAGGATTTGCGGGAAAAAGAGTAATAGAGCAAACAATTGGAGAAAAATTACCAGAAGGTTTCCAAACTGCAGAATTTTTATTAGAACATGGCTTTATTGATAAAATTGTAAAAAGAGAGGAAATGAAAGAAACTCTTTACAAATTAATTATGTATCATAAAGGAGGTAAAAGCAATGGAAGAAAATAAAATATCAGCATGGGAAAGGGTAGAAATTGCAAGAAATCCAAAAAGAAAAACATCACTTGAATATATAGAAAAAATATTTGATGAATTTATAGAATTGCACGGTGATAGAAATTTCAAAGATGATAAAGCTATAGTATGTGGTCTTGGCAAAATAGATAATCAAAATTTTACAATAATTGCAGAACAAAAGGGAAGAACAACTAAAGAAAATATAGAAAGAAATTTTGGTATGCCAAACCCAGAAAGCTATAGGAAAGCTATTAGATTTATGAAACAAGCACAAAAATTTGGAAGACCTATTATTACTTTTATAGATACCAAAGGAGCATACCCTGGAATTGAGGCCGAGCAAAGAGGTCAAGGCGAAGCTATTGCAAAATCAATGTTTGAAATGGCAAAGCTAGAAGTTCCTATAATTTCAATTGTAATAGGTGAGGGTTCTTCTGGTGGAGCTCTAGCAATTGGGGTAGCAAATAAAATTTTTATGCTTGAAAATGCAATTTATTCAATATTATCGCCAGAAGGTTATAGCAGTATTTTATGGAAAGATTCAAGCAGATTTAAAGAAGCGGCAGAAAAAATGAAACTAACAGCACATGATTTATATGATTTAAAAGTTATAGACAAAATTATAGAAGAGCCAATTAAAATGAATAAAGAAGATTTTATAGAAGTCTCAAAAAATATAAAATATGAAATAATAAATGAAATTGCTACAATGCAAAAAATGACTAAAGAACAAATTGTTCAAGATAGATATGATAAATTTAGAAATATAAGTTATTTTAAGGAAATTTAAGGAGGAAAAAATGTTAAAAAATAAAACAATATTAATAATGGGAATAAGAAATAAGTGGAGTATTGCTTTTGGAATTGCAAAATCAGCATATGAAAATGGTGCAAAATTAATATTTACATATATGGGGGAAGAAAATAAAGAAAAAATAGAAGATTTAATATCTGAATTTAAAGGAAGTAAAGCATATGTATTAGATGGAGCTTCTGAAGACGAATTAGTTAGAAATGTTTTTACAAAAATAAAAAAAGAAAATGGGAAAATTGACGGGTTAGTACATGCTATAGCACATGCAAATACTGAAGATTTACACAATGACTTCATATACACAAGTAAAGAAGGTTATAGCCATGCTGTAGACGTAAGCGCATATTCTTTTGTTTTAGCTGCAAGAATTGCAAAGGAAATAGATTTATTAAATGAAAATGCAAGTTTAGTTACATTAACATATCATGGCTCAACTAAAGTTTTAGAAGGCTATAATGTAATGGGAATTGCTAAAGCAGCTTTAGAAGCAAGTGTTAGATATTTAGCAGAAAACTTAGGAAAAGAAAAAATAAGAGTAAATGCTGTTTCTGCAGGACCTATAAAAACATTATCTGCAAAAGGAATTAAAGATTTTTCATCAATATTAACTGTTGTAGAAGAAAAAGCTCCATTACATCAAAATGTAACAACAACACAAGTAGGAAATGTTGCAACATTTTTATTAAGTAACATGTCAGATTGTATAACAGGTCAAGTTATATATGCAGATAGCGGATATAACATAATGGGAATTTAAAAATATTTGAATTATCTTTAAAATGTGCTATAATACAATATATAAAAAATTATTGTATTATAGGAGATGTATTACAATGAAAGTAAAACTAACGTCTGAAGATGAAGAAAAAATATATGAATTATATAAAAATGGAATTAGTATGAAAAATATAGCAAATCAATATGGAACATCTTTTAATAAAATTTCCAAAACTATAAATAATTATTGCTTTACTCATAATGTTCCAAAACCAATACCATTACAAGAAAGAAAAACAAAACAACTTCCTTTAAAAACTATTATTGAAAGAATTAACAATGGAGAATATATATCAAAGCTTGCAAAGGAATATTTTGTTTCTTTTTCTATTTTAAAAAAAGCTCTTTTAAATGATGAAGAAGGAAAAAAATTATTTTATTATGATGCAGAAAAATGTTCATATTTTCTAATTTCGGCCCAAAATAAAAAAAAGGAATTTAATTTGAAAGAAATTGTAAATGCTTACCAAAACAATCGTTTAGAAGATTTTGCAAAAGAAAATAATGTATCTACATCAACCTTAAGAAATAGGCTAAGAGAAAATTATGGATATGATTATTTTAAAAAATTAATGAAAAATGATAATAATAAAAAAATGGTTCAGTTATATGAAAATGGATTTAGTATAAATCAAATTGCAAAAAACTTACGGACTAAGTGCAGACTATACAAAAAGAGAAATAAATAGATATTATTCAGATAAAAATATGATAAAACCCAAAATTGCCAATAAGGCAGCCGTTTTTGGGTTATTAAAATCGGGGAAAAGCCTTGAAACAATTATTGAAGAGGCAAAAAGCCAAAACTGTCATATTCCAGATGCATATATTCAAGAATATTTAAATAAAACCGGAGAGATTGATATAACTCAAATTAAAAAAATTGTAAACAAGCAATTAGTAAAATTATCAAATGAGGGAAATAACCCAGATTATATTGCACCATTTGATTTTGCAAATATGATTAAATCTAAAGGACACAATACAAAATATCAAGCAGTTGCATTATTATATAAATTAATAAAAGACAATAATTTAGATTTTAAAGAAACTTTAAGTAATATAAATAATGAAGAAATAACATCTGCCTTAAATATTTTATTAAATACAAATAATGCCTCTAAAAAAGAACACATGGATTTAATTAATAACAATAATTTAGCTTTAACCATATTTAGTGAAGAACAACAAGAAGAAAAAGAAAAAGCAAATGAAGATGATTCAATATTATTAAAATAAATTCTTGTTATTTATAAAATAATTTGATATACTTATATTATTAAAAAATTAAGAGGTGAAAAAATGTCAAAACCAATAGTAGCAATAATAGGAAAACCAAATGTAGGAAAATCTACTTTTTTTAACTATTTAGCAGGAAGTAGAATATCAATTGTAGAAGATACTCCAGGAGTCACAAGAGACAGAATATATGCAGACACAAACTGGAGAGGTAGAAATTTTACACTAATTGATACAGGAGGAATAGAACCAGAATCTGAAGATATTATATTATCTCAAATGCGTGAACAAGCCAATCTTGCAATATCAATGGCAAATGTTATTGTATTTGTTACAGATATCAGGCAAGGGGTAACTGCAGCTGACAGAGAAATTGCTTTAATGTTAAAAAAATCTGGAAAACCAATTGTACTTGTTTGCAATAAAGCAGATAATTTTGAAAAAGATAGAGAAGAAATATACGAGTTTTATAATCTAGGACTAGGAGATCCATTTCCAATTTCTGCATCAAATGCATTAGGAATAGGAGATGTATTAGATGAAATTTACAAAGACTTTCCAGAAAAAGAAGATGGGGAAGATGATGATACAACAATAAAAGTAGCAATAATAGGGAAACCAAATGTAGGGAAATCATCTTTAATAAATAAGCTTTTAGGTGAAAACAGGGCAATTGTAAGTGATATAGCAGGTACAACAAGAGATGCAATAGATACCAATCTAGAAAATGAACATGGGAAATATGTATTTATTGATACAGCAGGTATTAGAAGAAAAAGCAAAGTAAAAGAATCTATAGAAAAATTTAGTATAATGAGAACACTTCTTGCTGTTGAAAGAGCAGATGTTTGTCTTATGATGATAGATGCATTAGAAGGTGTTACAGATCAAGATGCAAAAATTGCAGGAGAAGCACATGAAGCAGGAAAAGGTATAATAATCGTAGTTAATAAATGGGATGAATATGAAAAAGAAACTGGAACCTTAGAAAAATATAAAAAAGAGATTTATAACAAGCTTTCTTATTTATCTTATGCTCCAATAATATTTATATCTGCCAAAACAGGTCAAAGAGTTAACAAGTTATTTGACTTGATTAATTTTGTTGCAGAACAAAACGCATTAAGAGTTTCTACGTCTGTATTAAATCAAGTTATAAATGAGGCAATTGCAATTGTTCAACCTCCAACAGATAAAGGAAAAAGACTAAGACTATTTTACATGACACAGGCAAGTACAAAGCCACCAACATTTGTTATATTTGTAAATAATAAAGAACTATTCCATTTTTCTTATGAACGTTATTTAGTAAATAATATAAGAAAAGAATTTGGCTTAGAAGGTACACCTGTTAGAGTTATAGTTAGAGAAAAAACAGAAAAGGGAGGTATGTAATATGCTAACAATTTGTATACTTATTGCAATTATTGCGTATTTAATAGGAAGTATAAATTTTTCAGTAATATTAAGTAAAAAAATGGCTGGATTTGATGTAAGGCAAAAGGGAAGCGGAAATGCAGGAACAACAAATATGCTTCGTTCTGTTGGAAAAAAAGCTGCTGCAATTACTTTAATATGTGACATATTAAAAGGTGTGGTTTCAATAGGCATTGCTATTTTAGTTGGATATTTGTTTAATGCACAAAATAAATCTATTTTAGTTCAAATAGCTGCAATAGCTGTTGTTATAGGACATACATTTCCAATATTTTTTGGCTTTAAAGGCGGTAAAGGAGTTGCAACTTCACTAGGAGTATTAATAATGACTAATTGGCAAATTGGATTAATTTGTTTAGCAATAGCAATTATTATAATGGCAATTACTAAAATGGTTTCACTTGGTTCATGTATGGCAGCCATAGCATTTCCATTACTTACATATTTTGCAGCAAACATTTTTGAAAATGCATATATAGTTAAAGAAGGAAGCAGCTATTTTGTTTATAGTATTATTCTTGCAGTTATTGTTTTATTTAATCATAGAAGCAATATAAAAAGAATAATAACTGGGAAGGAAAATAAATTAAGCTTTAAAAAAGAAAGGACAAAAGAATAATGAAAAATATAGCAATAATAGGTAGCGGAAGTTGGGGAGTAGCACTTGCTATTCATCTAGCCAAGCTTGGAAATAACATAAAAATTTGGTCATTTATGGAAGAAGAAAGAGATTTAATTAACAATGGACATAAATGTAAGTTTTTACCTAATATAACATTACCAAAAAATATTACATGCTCAACAGATTATAAAGAAGTAATAGATAAAAGCAGTTTTATATTGCATGTTACACCTTCAAAATTTACTAGGTCAACATTTAAACAATACAAAGAATATGTTCAAAATAAGCCAATAATCATATGTTCAAAAGGATTTGAAAAAGATAGCTTAAAAACATTAGATGAAGTTATATTAGAAGAAATGCCTAATGCTAAAATTGGTGTATTATCAGGTCCAAGCCATGCAGAAGAAGTATGTATTTCAATTCCTACTGTTTTAGTATGTGCTTCAAAACATCAAGATATTTTAAATGTTATTTCTGAAAAAGAATATTTAGAAAAAACTCCAGTTTCCTTAAAAGAGTATTTAAAGATGATATCTTTTGTAATTGATAATTATTCTCCATCATGTAAATATTATAAAGATAGTAATTTATATTTAGAAATAAGTGCTAAAATTGATGAGGAAAAAAGTGTTACTTATAAAGTACCTATAAAATTTAATAATTGTTAAGATGTAAAAAGCATCTTTTTTTTATTTACTTTTTAGTGTATACTATTAATATAATAGGTGAGAGAATGAATAAAGAGGTTAATGACAATTTAAATAAAAATACTTCACAAGAAGATATTGAATTTTTAACTACAGC
>OGIG01001267.1_pt1 | contig 15385 bp, 16 predicted proteins | sample 1571601 | NCBI WGS metagenome assembly OGIG01 (sample SAMEA2581953, study PRJEB24529) | metagenome | biome: Human gut stool | place: China | collected 2011 | reverse complement strand
CGGGCGTAAGAGATTTGAAGGGAGCTGTCCTTAGTACGAGAGGACCGGGATGGACGTACCTCTGGTGCACCAGTTGTCCTGCCAAGGGCATAGCTGGGTAGCTATGTACGGACGAGATAAACGCTGAAAGCATCTAAGCGTGAAACTCCCCCTAAGATGAGATCTCTCATCCTTTAAGGAGTAAGGACCCAGAAAGACGATCTGGTTGATAGGCCGAAGGTGGAAGCGCAGTAATGTGTGCAGCTGATCGGTACTAATAGTCCGAGGGCTTGACCTACGAATGAAGCAGGCAAGGCCTTGAGAGGAGCTTTGAAGTTACATTGTTCGGTTTTGAAGGTTCGATTTGAAGACATGCACCTTTAGCTCATGGTGGTACTAACGCCCGCAGGCGTTGTATCGCGGGCAACCGCGGAGCGGCACTTAGCCTGTGATTGAGCACGTAGTGCGAGCAGGAGGAGCAGACAGAAAGATAAGCGCAATGAGCGAAAGAACATGCACCTTTAGCTCAGCTGGTAGAGCACCTGACTCTTAATCAGGGTGTCCAGGGTTCGAGTCCCTGAAGGTGTACCATCCCACTGGATGGGAGCACCATCCAGTGGGGACCCCACGACGCAAGGCATGGCCCGTTGGTCAAGTGGTTAAGACAGCGGCCTCTCACGCCGTTAACATCGGTTCGAATCCGGTACGGGTCACCATCCCAAAAAAGCAATGCTTTTTCGGGAACCCTTGAGGACAAAAAATCCTCGGGCGAAATGAATTCGCCCTGCGGCAAGGTTTTGCTGTGCAAAACGCTTGAACGTGCCACTCGGCACGACTTGACAATTGGATAAAGGTTTGTTACTGTATAAGACAGTTGCAATACAGCAGTTGGTGCTGATTAGGGCGAGGGTCCACCCGTTCCCATCCCGAACACGGAAGTTAAGCTCGCTTCTGCCCACGATACTTGGCTGGAGACGGCCCGGAAAAATAGGTAGCGCCAACATAGAGAAGGCACCCAATAGGGTGTCTTTTCTTTTGTAAATAAGGAAGTAGCCAATTTTCAAACGGCGGCGAGGAGACACGAGCTCCTTGCCGCCGTCTGAATTTAGTTCGGAAAATTTGAAACTTTTTGATATAATATTGAAGAAGATGAGAGATTCCCGGACAAAACCGTAGTATATGTTTGAGGCAGAAAGGACGGTGAGCAGCTTGGACGATAGGAAAATAATTGAATTGTTCTTTGAGCGCTCGGAGCAGGCAATCGTGGAACTATCGAATAAATACGGCTCTGTTTGCACAAAGGTTGCGTTTAACATACTCAATAATAAGCAGGATACCGAAGAATGTGTGAATGACGCTTATCTTGGCACTTGGAATACCGTGCCGCCTCAAAATCCAAATCCGCTGTTAAGCTATGTTTGCAGAATTGTCCGCAATCTTGCGATCAAGAGGTATCACGCCAATACAGCAGCAAAAAGAAACAGTATCTATGATGTGGCCTTGGACGAACTTGAAAACTGCTTTCCTTCTGTTGCTTCGGTTGAATATGAATTTAGCGCCATGGAAACTGCACGAATGATCGATGCTTTCCTCGAAACCCTAGATCAGAAAAACAGAATAATGTTTGTGCGCCGATACTGGCATTCTGACTCTATCGATGACCTTGCAAAGCTGTTTTATACAAGCAACCACAACATATCGGTTCGGCTTTCTCGCACAAGGGAGAAGCTGAAAAAATATCTCATTAAGGAGGGAGTGACTCTATGAAAAAAGAAAGAATTTCGGAAACCATTGGAAATATCGACCGTAGGTATATAGACGAAGCGACGGAGTATCGCGGAGAAACGCCCCAAAATATCCGGCACAAGTTGGCAGCGATTGTCGCCTGTTTTGTTCTTGTGTTTGCTGTGGGATTGCCGTTTGCAAAGGATTTGTTTGGTTCCCGTGGCCAAAAGGATATTGTGGACTCGGTCATGCTCATCGAATTTGATGGTGCTTATTGGGAGATCATTGAAGATCCGAATGCGCTCAAAAAGTTCGGGTTGGAAAAGGAGATCACCGAGGGTGTTATTGGCAGCCACATTGCATACCTTCAAAAGGATGCACCCGAAGCCGAGCGGAGCAACTATATCGCTTCTGACGAAGAAACCAATGTCGAACTTCTTTCGTATGCAGCGGCTCCCTTTAAGGCCGTAGGGATTTTCCGAGATGGTGACAGATATTCCTATGCCTTGTTCCGCAATTACCTCATCGCGGCAAATGAATCATTGCCGATGCAGGTTGCCTTTGCCGTGTATGGAATCAGCGGCGCGGAGGATATCGCTTGCATCACTCCGATCAAAACCGATAACACATGGGCAGCGAACGGAGAAACAATTACAGACAGTGCTGTGATCTCAAAGTTTTACACCGAGATCGCAAAACTGACGGCTTATAGTTTTGACGAATATCACAATGCGATTTACGCGGATGAGCTTGGGAAGTATGAGGATAAAGACGGCGGAGATGTCGGGGGCGGGCTTTATACTCGTGTTGCAGATGATTATAAGGAAGTCAAAATCACTACGAAAGACGGCCTAAACCTGGTGATAGGATATTATCCATCGTATAACTGGATCAAGGCAGATGAGACATTGTCCTATTATCAGATGTCGCCTGAGATGTCGAACTGGTTTTCAAATTCAATTAAATAAGTAGCTGAAGAAAAGCCACCCAGCAAGACTTCAAAAGCTTGCAGGGTGGCTTCAAATCAAATGATAGCTTTCTCTTGGATATTCTCACTGCGACAGGGTGCGGTGTGTTTTCCGCAGCCGCAGAAGAAAGAAGATCGATACTCCAAGGCACAGCAGCTCTGAGATCAGCGGCGCGAACCATATCGAGCTGCCGCCGACAATAGCTGCCAAAAGGAGCAGGGCGCAGCTCTGCAGGATTAGTCCCCGCCCGGTGGAGATGGCCACGGCCGGCAGCGGACGCTCCATAGCGGTGAGGAACCCGGCAATATAAATGTTGAAGCCTACGGGCAGATAACACAGGCTATAGCGGCGGAAGGCATCTGTTGCAAAGTCCAGCATCTCCGGCTTGGCATCTGGCAGGAAGGCACCTACCAGAGCCGGTGCTGCCAAAAACAGCGCTGTGAAGCAAATGGCGGCAACGCCGCACATGGTGCGCAGCCCATAGCGTAGGAGCTTGCCGATAGATTCGCCGTCTCCCCGTCCGTTCTGGAAGCTAATGAGCGGCTGACTGCCCTGACTGATGCCCATGGTGATGTTAATAACTAAGGTGTTGGAATAAGCAATGATGGTATAGGCCACCAGGCCATCGGTGCCGATGCAGCGAAGGATTGTGTGGTTGAACAGGAAAATCATCAGGCCGTTGCACAGCTCTGTCAGCCCATCGGAAATGCCGATGGGCAGCAGACGGCGGTAGATATTCCAATCCATGCGAAAGCGCACCGGGTGGAATGTGGTGTGCTTGCCCAAAAAGTGGGTCATATAGATCACGCAGGTGAGCAGTTGGCTTACGCCGGTAGCTGCCGCCGCACCCCAAATGCCCATGCCCCAGTGAAAAATAGCCAGGTAATCCAGCACACAGTTGGTGACACAGCCTACACACACGGTGACCAGCGCCATCCGGGGCCGACCGTCGGTCTTTACCAATACCTCCAGATTATAAGAGATCATGAAGCACACAGCAAAGGGCGCCAGCCCCTGAAGATAGTGGATGGTATACTCCAGCGTGTCCGCGTTGGCACCCAGTAGCAGGGCAAAAGGCTCCGTGAACACCATCACCAGGATGGAGATGGCCGCGCCGATTACCGCGAGGGTCACCAAATTTTGCGAAAAGAGCCTGTTAGCGCTCTGCGGATTCCCCTGCCCCAAGAGATAGGCAATGATGGTGGAGGTACCCACGGCAAAAATCACAGCGATGGAGAACAGCAGGTTGATAAACGGCACGGCCAGGTTCACAGCGCTCATGGCGTATTCACCAACGCCACGGGCCACGAACAGGCCGTCCACAATAGAGTACAGGGAGAAAACCATGAGGGAGGCCACCGTGGCCGTGGAGAATCGGATAAATTGCTTGAGTAGACTATGCTGTTGCTGCATTTTGGATGAGATTCCTTTCCATTTAGCGGCGTACCGCGATTTGTTTTTCCTGAAAATAGTATAGCAGAGGAAAAACGGTTCGTCAAGATTGACTATTGCGAAGCAAAAAGAGGAAATGTATAATAGGAAAAAAAGGAGGAGCGTTATGAAAGTATATGTTATGGATTCTTTTTCAGATCGGATATTCGGCGGCAATCAGGCGGGAGTGGTGCTGGCGGATAAAGTGCTGGAGCCGGCGGTAATGCAGCAGGTGGCAGCGGAGCTGAAGCACTCGGAAACTGCCTTTGTGTGGCAGACGGAGGAGGGAAACCGGCTGCGTTACTTCACCCCGGCGGGGGAGGTAGATCTGTGTGGCCACGCCACTGTGGCGGTATTTGCACTGCTGCGTAGGTTGGGCCGGATCGAGGACGGCAATCACAAGGCACTTACCCGCGCGGGTGCGCTGGAGATCGAGGTCAGCGGGGAGACGGTCTGGATGGACATGGCTCCGCCCAAAACCCTGGGTATCCTGCCGGAGGAAAGCTGGGAGGAGCTGTATGGAGCCTATGGCTTGACCCTGGAGGACAGACCGGCGGATTTGCCGCCGGAGATTGTAAGCACGGGCCTTGCCGACATTATGATGCCCGTTCGGGATCACGAAGCACTGCTGCGAGCCGTGCAGGACGAACGGACGGTGACAGAGCTGTCCAGGCGGTTCGACGTCACGGGGGTGCATATGTTCTGCCTGGGGGAGGAGGCTGTGTATTGCAGCAATTTTGCTCCACTGTATGACATTCCCGAGGAGTGTGCCACGGGAACCAGTAACGGCGCGCTGACCTATTATCTCTATGAGCGGAGCCTGGTGGAGCCGGAGCGGGAGAATCTGTTCCTGCAGGGGGAGCACATGGAGCGTCCCTCCCGGATCCTGAGCCGCCTGACGGTGCAGGACGGCGCAGTCCGGGTACGCATCGGCGGCCAGGCTGTCATGAGTCTTGCAGGTGAAATGGATCTGTAAGGTGCGCTTGTAATCCGCACGATATAGTGGTATACTGATAAAAAATATCCCAAGAAATGCAGGAGGAAGTGCGAATGAAAGCGGCACTTGTCATCATGGCGGCCGGACTCGGCTCCCGCTACGGCGGCAATAAACAGGTGGATGGCGTGGGTCCCAACGGGGAGATCCTGATGGAGTATTCCATCTATGACGCCATTCGCGCGGGCTTTACCAAGATTGTGTTCGTCATCAAGCCCGGCATGGAGGAGATGATGCGGCGCATCTGCGGGGACTATGTGGCCCGGCGCACCGCAGCGGACGGCTCGGTGGTGGAGGTGTGCTATGCGGTGCAGGATTTCACAGGCCTGCCGGCGTTTTATCACCTGCCGGCGCAGCGGGAAAAGCCTTTTGGCACAGGACATGCGGTGCTGTGCGCCCGGCCCTATGTAAATGAGCCATTCTGTGTGATCAATGCCGATGACTATTATGGCGTGGACGCATACCGCAAGATCTACCAGGCGCTGCAGCGCCTGCCGGAGCAGGGGAACGCCGCCATGGTGGGCTACCTGCTGAAAAATACCGTCAGTGAACGGGGCACCGTGTCCCGGGGCGTCTGCCGGGTGGAGGACGGGCGGCTCCTGGGTATCAAGGAGACGCTGAAGATCCGCCTGGAGCCTGATGGAACTATTGCCGACGAGGCCGAGGGCGTGCTTCCGGCGGACGCAGTGGTGTCCATGAATTTTTGGGGCTTTGCTCCTTCGTTTTTCTGGGAACTGGAGATGTTTTTCTACGATTTCCTCCGCTATGAGGCCGGGGATAATATCAAAGCCGAGTGCATGCTGCCCAGCCTGGTGGGTAAGCTCATCGGTGAGGGGAAGCTGAAGGTATCCGTGCTGCAATCCGCAGACCGATGGTTCGGCATGACCTACCACGAGGACCGGCAGGCTGTGGCGGAGGAGCTGAAGCGGCTCCATGCATGCGGCGTATATCCTGAAACGCTGCGGCTTTGAGGAGGGCAGAAACCATGAAAAGGACGCAAAAAAGACCTTGGTATAGAAAACCCGCCTGGCTGGTAAGCATCGCGGCGGTGCTGGTCGCCCTGGGGGTGGTGCTGTTTTTCCTGCTGCGCAGCGGCGACAAAAAGGAGCCGGAGGTGCCCGATAATCCACCGGTGGAGGACCCCACGCCGGCGCCCGACCCGACCCCCACGCCTGACCCGGAGCCGGAACCCACGCCTGACCCGTCCCAAGGGAGCTATACCGAGGGCGAGCAGACTGACGGCGTGTGGAACCTGGTGCTGGTAAATCCCTGGAACCCTCTGCCGGAGGATTTTTCCGTGGACATTGAGCCTTTGGACAACGCCCGTGGCGTTGACAAGCGCTGCTATCCCCAGCTGCAAAAAATGATGGACGATTGCCGGGCGGCAGGCCATTCCCCGTATATCTGCTCGTCCTACCGTACCCAGGCTATGCAGCAGGAGAATTTTAATAGGCAGGTGGATATTTTCAAGGGCCAGGGCTATGACGAGGAGGAGGCTCAGGAGCTGGCCGCCCGGGAGGTGGCCGTGCCTGGCACCAGTGAGCATCAGCTGGGCCTGGCGGTGGATATTATCGACACCGATAACTGGAACCTGGATGAATCTCAGGAGAGTATGCCCACCCAGCAGTGGCTCATGGCCAACAGCTGGCGCTACGGCTTTATTCTCCGCTACCCCACCGGTACCACGGACATCACGGGGATCATCTATGAGCCCTGGCACTACCGCTATGTAGGCTGCCAGGTGGCCAAGGAGATTTATCAGCGCGGCATTACATTGGAGGAGTACCTGGGCCGGGCAGAGCACTAAATAGAAGAATCACCCCTTTATGCGGCGGGACCTCCCGGGTCCCACCGCATTTTTCTGTCCGCTGCTCCGGCTGCAGGCAGTCCTTGTTATGCGCAGGGACGGACGCTATACCTACCCGTCGGGCGGGGTGAGAGCACCCCACCGCTGGGGGTGTACCGCATTTCTTGTAGCCTGTCACTGGCTTCGCAATCCCTAACTCCGTCCCCAAGGGCATCCGCCTTTCCCACGAAAAAGGACGCCGGCTCTTGCCGGCGTCCTCCCATACATCAGCCCGACTTACGTCAGTTGCATTCCTTGGCCTGCTTGCTCTGCTCCTGGTTCTGGTTTTTGCTCTGATTCTGATTTTGGTTCTGGTTCTGATTCTGGTTCTGGTTCTTGTTCTGATTGTTCTTAGCCATACTGAGCACCTCCTTTTCCTTACTGTGTACGCCCTTAGTGTGCCATGAGCCGGGTAAAATATACAAAAATTTCTCAAAAAAATATTGACATTGCTGCGCCCGGGTGATACAATACCATAGGAAAAACAAAGAAGGCAGAAAGCGTCCGCCTCACCTCCCGCCACAGGCAAAGAGGTCAATAGCGAAATGTGCTCCGGATTTAGGGGCGGTTTAGGCTATGCGGGTGCTTTCAGCATCCGTGTTTTTATTTTTGAATGGAGGTGTTTCGGCCATTAGCAAGCTGCAGCATGAATTGAACGAGGAAATCCGCGATAAGGAGATCCGCCTCATCGGTGAGACCGGCGAACAGATGGGCATTGTTTCCGCAGAGGAGGCCCTGCACATCGCAGACGAGCGTGGTTTGGATCTGGTAAAAATTTCTCCGCAGGCAGTGCCTCCTGTGTGCAAGCTGATGAACTACGGCAAGTACAAGTTTGAGCAGAGCAAGCGGGAGAAGGAAGCCAGAAAGAACCAGCATGTGGTGGAAATCAAGGAGATTCGGATGTCCCCGGGCATTGATGTGGGCGATTTCAACACCAAGCTGAAAAACGCCCAGAAGTTCCTGGCTGACGGCAACCGCGTGAAGGTTTCCGTGCGTTTCCGCGGCCGTGAGATGGCCCATACGGACATCGGCCGGGATCTGCTGAATAAGTTTGCCGAGCAGTGTGCCGAAACAGCAACATTGGAAAAGGCAGCCAAGATGGAGGGGCGAAATATGTCTATTTTCCTCTCTCCCAAGGCAGGCAAGTAATTTCACTTTTCCGCCGCGGGCGGAGAACATACGGAAGGAGTATTTATCATGCCTAAACTGAAGACCCATAGCGGCGCAAAGAAGCGCTTCAATCTGACGAAGTCCGGCAAGGTCAAGAGAGCCCACGCTTTCAAGAGCCACATCCTGACCAAGAAGGACACCAAGCGTGGCCGTCGCCTGCGCTCCGGCACTTATGCCGATTGCACCAACGAGGCGACCATCCGCAAGATGATTCCTTATAAATAATTGACGGAAGCGTTAGAATAGGAGGCAAGTACAAATGGCAAGAGTTAAAGGCGCAATGATGGCGCGTAAAAGAAGAAATAAGACCCTGAAGCTGGCCAAGGGTTACTGGGGTGCCAAGTCCAAGCACTTCAAGATGGCCAATGAGCAGGTCATGAAGTCCCTGACCTACGCCTATGTAGGTCGCCGGCTGAAGAAGCGTGACTTCCGTCAGCTGTGGATTACCCGTATTTCTGCTGCCTGCAAGCAGAACGGCATGAACTACTCCACCTTTATGCACGGCCTGAAGGTGGCCGGCATCCAGATCAACCGCAAGATGCTTTCCGAGATGGCTATCAACGACAGCGTGGCTTTTACCGCCCTGTGTGACATCGCCAAGAAGGCTTAAGGAGCAGACAACCGTATAAAAAGGGCTTGCCGCCTGCACTTTGCAGGCAGCAGGCCTTTTTTCTGTTCTGATGCGGCCTGCGGCGCCGGATAAACCGGGTAAACTGGGCTTTTCCTGTTGCCAAAACTGGAAAAGAGGGCTATAATAAAAAAGAATACTATTGATTGACGAGTGCAAATGCACCTGCCATTGAATTTTCTGTCCGTCAAAACCGGGTCTGCTCTTGCTAATCGATGGTAGCCCAATACATAATGAGCTTTGAGGTATGAGGATGAAAACACAGGAAAAGCTGAACATGACCATGCTCTGCGATTTTTACGAGCTGACCATGGGCAACGGGTATTTCAAAAACGGCTACAAGGATCGCATCACCTACTTTGATGTATTTTTCCGTCGGGTGCCGGATGGCGGCGGCTTTGCCATTGCCGCGGGGCTGGAGCAGCTTATCGAGTATATCGAGAACCTCCATTTCAGCCCGGAGGATATTGCCTATCTTCGCGGCCGGAAGCTCTTTGACGAGGAGTTTTTGACCTATTTGGAGAATTTCCGCTTTACCGGCGACATTTACGCCATTCCCGAGGGTACGCCGGTATTTCCCCGGGAGCCGCTGGTCACGGTCCGTGCCCCGGCCATCGAGGCTCAGCTCATCGAGACCTTCACGCTGCTCACGGTAAATCACCAGAGCCTTATTGCCACCAAGGCCAACCGCATCGTCCGGGCCGCCAGGGGCCGCACGGTGCTGGAATTCGGCTCCCGCCGGGCCCAGGGTGCAGATGCGGCCATTGTGGGCGCCCGGGCGGCCTATATTGGCGGCTGTCACGGCACCGCCTGCGCTATATCCGACGAGCAGTTTGGTGTGCCTGCCGGCGGCACCATGGCCCACGCCTGGGTGCAGATGTTCGACACGGAGTATGACGCGTTTAAGACCTATTGTGAGATCTATCCCACCAATGCCACTCTCCTGGTGGACACCTATGACACCCTGCGCTCCGGCGTGCCCAATGCCATCCGTGCTTTTGACGAGGTTCTCAAGCCTTTGGGCATCACCAAGTGCGGCATCCGGCTGGATTCCGGCGATATGGCTTACCTGAGCCGCAAGGCAAGAGAGATGCTGGATGACGCCGGCTGGACGGATTGTAAAATTTCCGTCTCCAATTCTTTGGACGAGTATCTCATCCAGGATTTGCTGCTCCAGGGAGCGCAGATCGATATGTTCGGTGTGGGCGAGCGAATGATTACCGCCAGGAGCGAGCCTGTGTTCGGCGGTGTGTATAAGCTGGCCGCCGTGGAGGACGAGAATGGGACCATTATCCCCAAAATCAAGGTCAGCGAGAACGTGGAAAAGATCACAATCCCTCACTTCAAGAAGGTATACCGCTTCTACGGCCGGGATACCGGCAAGGCTATTGCCGACTATATAACCCTGCATAACGAGCAGGTGGACGATGAGAAGGATATAGAGCTGTTCGATCCCAGTGCCACCTGGAAGGCCAAGACCGTGTATAACTTCACGGCTCGGGAGCTGCAGGTGCCCATTTTCCTGGGAGGAAAGTGTGTGTATGAGCGCCCGACCCTGGAGCAGATCCGGGAGTATTGCCGCCAGCAGGTGGATACCCTTTGGGATGAGGTGAAGAGATTCGACTATCCCCATAAGTACTATGTAGACCTCTCTCAAAAGCTGTGGCAGATCCAGCAGGATCTGCTGCACGCCAAGCATTTTGAGTAAAAGCCTATGACAGGATTGCCCTTGCGTGCAATCCTGCCGGCTTTTTTAAGAAAGGATTATTTCCCATGAAACGAATTCAGCGCAAAACAGAGAGAAGAATATCGGCTGCTCTGCGCCTGGCTCTGGTTGCACTGCTGCTTTTGCTGCAGATTGCCTTGGTGATAGTGCTGGTCCAGGTACTTCGGCAAAAAATGTACATTGGTTACACGGTTTTGCAAATGCTGGGTGTGCTGTGCGTTCTGCATCTGTATATGCGTCCGGGTAGCAGTACCTATAAGCCCGGCTGGATCATTCTTATTATGCTGGTGCCGGTGGTGGGGCTGATCCTTTATTTCCTGTGGAACGGCAATCAGGTGAAAAAGAAGCTGGCACTGAAGGCGATGGCTATGCCGAAGGAGTCCCCGGCGGTGCAGGAGAGCAGCACCCGGGCACAGGCGGCGCTGACAGAGCGGTGGCCCCGGTGGGGCAAGCTGACGGAGTATCTGCAGCGGCAGAATTTTCCAGTGTTTGCCAATACGGAAATGACATATTTTCCAACGGGTGAGGCGTATTTGGAGGATTTGCTGGCCAAGATGGAAAAGGCCCAGCGCTTCATCTTTTTGGAGTATTATATTGCATCCGAGGGGCAGATTTGGGAGCGCATCTGCCGGATTCTTACCGAGCGCGCTGCCGCAGGGGTGGAGGTAAATCTGATTCTGGATGATTTCGGCAGCATGATGACCATGCCTCCGGAGGATATTTATGCGCTGCGGCAAAAGGGCGTTTGGGTGCAGATGTTCAACCCGGTGCATCACTATGTGAATCGGCTGTACTTCAACTATCGCGACCACCGCAAGATTGCTATCATCGATGGAGACATTGCCTACACAGGCGGTGCGAATCTGGCGGATGAATATGCCAACCTAATTGTTCGCTTCGGCTACTGGAAGGATTGCGGCATCCGCCTGGATGGGGAGGGAGCCTGGGGCTTGACCCGGCAGTTTATGCACCTGTGGCTGCGTATGAACGGCGAGCTGCGCGACCCATGGGATTCCTATCGCCCTCAGGCGGTGGGCCATGGCGGCGATTTTTGCCAGCCCCTGGTGGATGGACCGGATAACAACCCTGTCAGCACCGTGGAGGATACCTATCAGCAGCTCATTGCCAATGCCTGCCGCTATGTGTGGATCACCACGCCGTACCTGGCCATTGATGAGCCGATGATCCGCACCCTGTGCATCGCTGCAGACAGCGGCGTAGATGTGCGGCTGATGCTGCCGGGGATCCCGGATCATAAGTTTGCCTATATGGTGGCCCAATCCTATTTTGGGGAGCTGCTGCAGCATGGCGTGAAGATTTATACCTATACCCCGGGCCTGCTCCACGCCAAATCCGTAGTGGCAGACGGTGAGATGGGCTTTGTGGGGTCTGTGAATATGGATTACCGCAGCTTCCAGCTGCATTTTGAGTGCGGCACTCTGTTTACCGGCAGCGCAGTGGCGGCGGTGCAGGAGGATATGGACGATATTTTGGAAAAGAGCCGGCGGGTGACGCTGGCCGCCTGGCGAAAGCGCAAGTGGTATGTGAAAATTCTGGGTGCTGTGCTGCGTCCCTTTGCCATGTGGATGTAAAAGGAGAGAGAAAGAATGCTGATCCATGATATGAATACCGGCGACCGGTTCGAAGGCTATTATATTCTGCAGAACATCGCTCAGCGTACTACAGCGGCGGGCAAACCCTTCCTCACGCTGAATCTGGCGGACCGAAGCGGCGCCGTTACGGCCCAGGTGTGGGATTACACAGGGCCTATCGGCCCCGGTGATGTGGGCAAGGTAGCCTGGGCGGCAGGCCTTGCCTCGGAGTATCGCGGCGCCCCGCAGCTGACGGTGTATCGCATCCGCCTGGCGGAGGAGAACGAGGGCTATAAGATCAGCGACTTGGTGGCCACGGCGCCTATCGAGATGGATGAGACCTGGGCCTGGCTGCAGGAGACGGTGGATTCCATACAGGATGAGGATTACCGGGCTGTCTGCCGGGAGATGCTGAAAATCTACGGCAAGCAGTTTCGGCTCATTCCGGCGGCTAAGAGCATGCACCACGGCTTTGTGGGCGGCCTGCTCATGCACACGGCCTACATGGTGAAGGCTGCCGCCTTCTATGCCGGGCTCTACCCGGCGGTGGACCGCAGCCTGCTGCTGGCGGGTACGCTGCTCCACGACTTCTGCAAGTGCGAGGAGTTTGTCACCTCTGCCTTGGGCTTGGTGGCGGAGTATTCGCTGAAGGGCCAGCTCGTCGGCCACCTGGTGCTGGGGGCGGAGGCAGTGAGTCGTATGGCGGCGTCCCTGGGTGTTCCGGAGGAGAAGTCTGTGCTGCTGCAGCATATGATTCTATCCCACCACGGGGAGCCGGAGTTCGGCGCGGCCGTGCGGCCCATGTGCATTGAGGCGGAGCTTTTGAGTTATCTGGACCTGATCGATAGCCGTATGGAGATCTATACCGAGGCCATGGAGGAGACTCCTGTGGGCACCTTCAGCGGTAGGATATTCGCCCTGGACAAGCGGATCTATCACCATGCCTGAAAAATTTTCCAACTTTCACACCCACACCATCCTCTGTGACGGCAAGGACCGGCCGGAGGAGCTGGTGCTGGAAGCGCTGCGTCTGGGTTGCCCGGCTATAGGCTTCAGCGGCCATTCATACGCCCCCTATGACGAGACCTATTGCATGTCTCCGGCGCAGACGGAGACGTATAAGGAGGAACTTTGCCGCCTGCGGGAAGAGTACGCTGGCCGCATCCGTATCTACATGGGCATTGAGCAGGACCTCTATTCTACCAGCCCTACGGCGGGCTATGACTACGTGATCGGCAGTGTACACTATCTGTATAAGGATGGCGTGTATCTGCCCATAGACGCCTCTCAGAGCGCCCAGGAGCAGGCAGTGCAGGCACACTACGGCGGAGATTGGTATGCCTTTGCCGAGGACTACTTTGCTGCTGTTTCCCGAGCCTACGAACGGACTCATTGTCAGGTGGTAGGGCATTTTGATCTGCTTACCAAGTTCAATGAGGGAGACGCACTTTTTTCCACGGAGCATCCCCGCTATCGCCGGGCGGTGTCCCGGGCGCTGGATGCCCTGTCATTGGCACCTGTAGTTTTCGAGATCAACACCGGGGCCATCTCCCGGGGATACCGTACAGAGCCGTATCCGGCGGGCTGGATCGTGGAGGAGTTGTGCAGGAGGGGGAGAAAGCGAATCCTGTCCTCCGATTGCCACACCAAGGAAAACCTGCTGTTCGGCTTTGAAAAATACAAGGATTGGATCCTATAGATCCCAAAAAGCACGGGGAAATATGCCCCGTGCTTTTTGCTCGCCATATTGCAAGAGAAAGATCCCCTTCACCGCCAATAAAAAAGAACCCTCCCTTTTGGATGGTTCTTTCGTTGTCATAACCCAACACTATAGATTTTAGTCGCCCTCTCTATAGATTTGCTTTTACTAAAGCGCATTTTGCTTCCTTGACGAAATTAGTTGTTACAGTTGCCATATCATACAAAAAGGTAATATCAACTGTTTTTCCTCTTTGATAGTAGTATCTCCAATCCTCAAAAGCCTCTTTGTTGCGGTCTAAATATTCCCCGAAAGTTTTCTCATTAAATGTAGCATCATGGTGTTGCATTTGGGAAATGACCGCTGCCATAAGAACATCTTTTACAGGGCTTCCAACTTTTTCAAACAGCTTTTGCAAATCATGCTTGCACTTTTTAGCGTCATCTTCATTGATAAAGGTTTTGAATGACAATTCTATGGAAAAGGCAAGGTTTACAATAGCTGGAAGCAACCGGTAAAAGCAATTTTCCGGATTAGAAGCTATGTTTCCAATGTTAGCAAGGTATTCCTTTTTCCCGACTTCATAAAAGGCCAATGCTGCATTTCCAACTTTCAACATTATTCTATCCATCTATTTTTCACCATCCTTATCCTTGCTGAATATATCTTCAGCGACATCTTCCAACAAATTCGTTACGACTTGATTCAGTTGTGCAGAGTTCTTGGAGGTAATCACGGGAACGCCAGTTTGGCTCTCGATAGCTTTCCGTGCATCACCGGCCACCTTGCCTCCAGCGCGCGCCACATTAATGTTTTCCGAAAAAGTCTCCGGTGCTTTCTGCTTAGATATCTCCGTGGTAGTAGCTTCTGCCAGCATGTTCAGCACCAGTTCCAGCGTAGTCATGTTATCACGAAGGTTTTCCTTTTTCAAACCCTTCAGATTTTTGTACTGCCGGGTGGACATGCCAGACCATGCGCGGGAAATCTCGTCCGTGAGGATGGCGTACTCTACGCCCTTCTGCACACCGCGGGCATCCCATTCATCCGTCAGTTCTTTACGGACCTGGATGGCCTGCAGCCGCTGATTGATCCACTCACGGCTGTAACCCTTCTTGAGATAGGTTTCCAGAGCGCGGTCAATGGTCAGCTCCGGGTCGATGGTCTCCTCGATACGCTCTCGACCGACCTGTGCCAGCCACAACTTGAACGGTTCTGCCTTCGGGGAAGGAATAGACTGGATGATTCGGAGAAGCTGCTCGGTATCGGCTACATCAGTCAATCGTTTTTTGCCATCCGAAGCGGTCATTTTCAACTGGTTACAAGCTGTAACCGTTTCATTTCCCTCATCCTTCAGGCGTTTCTTCGTTACCTTCCAGTAGTTACGAGCTGCCTGATAATCTGGCTGATCAGTCAGCACAGCTACCACATCAACGACGGAAAAGTACCATTCTTCCTTTTCCTCATCCCATGCGGTTCGAATACGCTTGTCTTCGAACAGTTGGATATTATCGTTTTGTGCCATTTGAATCACCTCGTTCTGTCATGAATTCTTTCAAAAGTCCTTGGCAGCCATCCAGCACATCCTGCCAGGTCGCCTCGAAGTCCTCGGTGTACCATGGGTCTGCCA
>OGIG01001257.1_pt1 | contig 15483 bp, 9 predicted proteins | sample 1571601 | NCBI WGS metagenome assembly OGIG01 (sample SAMEA2581953, study PRJEB24529) | metagenome | biome: Human gut stool | place: China | collected 2011 | reverse complement strand
ATATCCTCAAATCGGACAGTCTCATTTTCTTCTTTTACCCAGAACACATCCAGCAGAGACAGGCAATGGTACGAAAGCGCAATCTGTGCACGCTCCCGATCCGTAACACTCTGGAATGCGCCAATGCTGTTCAGGATTTCCTTTGCATAAGTACGGTCACGTGGTATCAGCCGAGATGCACACCATGAATGGAAGCTAATCACATTATTGATTCGAGTATCAAAGTCATTCGATTCTTTCAGCACTAGACCATAGGGCATGAAATCTTCAAAATAAATTTTACACTCACCAGCCGTACTCACCTGTGCCGCACATCTTTCCGTGTGCATAATGCAGTAGACTGTTGCCTTGCCCATCGCCTCCACCACCTTATTTGACTGATGCACGTTCTCTTTTCTACTATTGTACCTTCTTTTATGTTCCAAAACAAGATGTAAAAAAGCTCTTGGCCTCTTTATTAAAGGTCAAGAGCTTTTGCTCGCCGCTGAACTTCTGCTCCAAAGATCGTGTTCAGCTTAATTTTCAATCATCTGCACTCTTCGTTTCAGACAATTCTTCCCAGTCTTTCGGGTTTCCACACCTACGGAGATACTCATGCCCGCCATCGACTGCACACGATCCGCAAGAACAAAATTTGAAATCATGTACAGTGCAACTTTCAATAACATCCCTGCACTTTTTACACCGGATCATATTTCTCACTATTTTCATCATGCACGTCACCCGCAGTCAATCATCGGCGTTCATATCATTTTTTGAGTCGCAAATAATATTTTTCAAGGCTCTTATCGCAGACATTCACAATATGCAGCCAATCTTCCCGTTTGAGCTTGCGGAAGATGATCGGGTTCACCTCGATAGTCTCCACGTCCTTGCAGCGCATCAGGAATCGCATATCTTCAAAACGCTTGAAGGGATTGGAGAGGATGTTCTTCTCCACATCCTTCCGGGTATAGCCACCCTTCTGATAAATGCTGGTGGATTTCTCTGCGATCATCCCATGTGCCTTGCGGTCCTCATAGAAGTCAATAAAGTAGTCCACCACATCCGGCAGGGCAACTCTGCCGCTGCTGTCCATGTACTCATAGATTGCTTTGAGCAGCACCGGCTTGTAGGAATAGCTCATGTCCATCGTTTCAATAAACTTCATGAACTTGTCTGCCATATTCTGCGGCGTAATGAGATCCCAACCATACTGTTTCGCAATGTTGCGGATGCTTTCCTCCCGGAAATAGTGGAACATCCGCTTATCACCAAAGGGTATCGAAAGGTCAGGTTTGACTTTTCCGTCCTTGATGTAACGCTCCACCGTCTCGGACTGCACATCCACCATCCGAACGAACTCGATCTGCGAGATCATATCCTTGACGCTGTTCTGCCAGTTGAAAAGGTCGATGATCTCATAGTCGGACACATCGATTGGCACATCCAGCCACGCCTCCGGCTTTTCACCCTGAAACAGCATATCCTGATCCAGCTTGCGCTTGTTCTCCGGTGCCAGCACATACGCCATCGGCTGATATTTCGCAATGTCCAGCACCCGGTGCAGACTGTAAGGCATATTGAACATATTGGCGTTGTCCACAAAGTCAATCACCAGCAGTTCTTCTTTCCCCGGGCAGCGGCGTGTGCCACGGCCAAGCTGCTGCAAATAGATCGTTTTGGACATAGTCGGTCGTGCCATGAACAGCACCGTGGTATGCGGGCTGTCCCAGCCTTCATTCAGAAGGTCGCAGGCACAAAGAACATTGGTCGAGCCGGTTTCATAGTCCTTCAGGATTTTTTCCCGAACCTCAACACGATCCCGCCCGGAAACTGCTTCCGCCTTCACACCGTTGTCCCGCAGCAACTTTGCAATTTCGGCTGCATGGTCTACGCTGGCGCAGAAGATCACGGCCTTTTTGCCGTTGACGTACTTTAGATAGGTGTCAACGATCAACTGATTGCGTTCCGGGATGAACAGCTTGCTTTCCAGATCCTGCGAATTGTATTTGATGCCGTTGATCCGCACATCGGTCAGGTCGATGTTGGTCTTGACCCGGATGCAGCGAATCGGCACCAGAACGCCACGCTCTACAGCAGTTTTGAGATCCATTTTGTGGGCAACATTCTGGAACAGCTCCAGCATATCCTCGCCATCACTGCGCTCTGGCGTTGCAGTCAAGCCCAAAATAAACTTCGGATGGAAGTAGGTAAAGATTTTCTGATAAGTATTAGCTGCCGCGTGGTGACACTCATCCACGATCAGATAATCAAAATCTGTCGGGGAGAATTTTTCTAAATCCTTGGAGATACTCTGCACCGTGGCAAAAATAACAGTCTGTGAAACATCTTTCTGGCTTCCGGTATATTCCCCCAGTGTAGCCTCCGGCCACACTTTCGCAAACGTATCCTTAGCCTGTGAAGCCAGCTTCAGGGCATTGACCAGAAAGAGCGTTCGTCCGCCCACAGCTTTTGCATCTGTGGCGGCTGTGATTGTTTTTCCGACACCGGTTGCATGGTACAGCAGCGCGATAGTTTTACCATCCTCACGCATCTTCTTCAGATTGTCGATGGCTTCCTGCTGGTAATCTCGCAACTCTATCGTCTGCCCCATCTGAACCGGAAGATTCGCTTCAAATGCCTTGAACATGGGACTGCTGCCCAAGAAAGTAATCAGCTCATCCTTGACCTTTTCCGGTTGCTTTTCAAGCTGGCTATAAATCCAACGATATACTTTCCAGTTGTTATAGATTAGGCTGTTTTGCTTCAGGAGGTCATCAGCATACTTATTTTCGGACACCTTGTTGGGGTTATGGTAGGTCTCGCCGTCTATCTCAATCGCAATTTTGGCTTCAGGTGATTCCAGCGCAAAGTCGATATAGCGGTGCCGACCGTAAATATCCACGCAGGGGTATTGAACCTGCAGATTTTCGGTCTTTTCTGGGCCGAACGCCTCACAGAACAACTGAACAAACAGTTCTTCCGCACGGCTATTGACACTGGTTGCTTTGGATAGTTCCATGACTACTCCCTGCTTTCTTATACCTTTTTCTTACATTTGATTGTAAAAATCATATACCGATCGTGTCCTATATTCCCGTAGATACGCATCATTTTTTCCAACATCTAGTTTTCACTTGCTCTTCCACCAATGGCCTTTGAACTGAAACTCTACACCGAGATTTCGGGCTTTCTCCACAACGGAATCTAGTTCATGCCCGCCCATCAGCCAGATAGAGCCGCTTGTTGCACGGTTATCCGTGTAATTTACATGGTTTTGTTCCAAAAGATCAATGATTGCGATGTCATCCATAGAAATTTGCTGGCTTACGGTTTTCGGCTTCTTAGGGCTTGCTTTTGGGGATTTTGTAGTGGGAGATTTTTTTGCCGTTTTTCGTGTGGTGGATTTTCGCGGTGCCGCAACCTCAACTGCAGAAAGTTTTGAATTATCCTCCTGAACATCGACTGTAACTTGCTCTACATTGGCTACCATCTGCGCTGACATAGCCTTTTCCTCATCCTGTTTCGGGACAATACTTTTGGGGTCAAGTGCAATCTGAATAGTTTCCAAGTCGATAGAATCATCCTCACCATGCTTGCTTTCGATGATTTGAGCAGCACGAAGTTTTACTCGGCTCAACAATTCAGAGGTTCGTTGTTCACTGCTGTTGCTGTCTTCAGCAGTTTCCGGCTCAATACCAAAATCTGTAAGTTCGGAAACAACACGTTCCATCGTTTCCTCTGGAGCGCGATAATATTCGCTACCACGAATCCGAATAAAACGCCAGCCCAATCGTTCCAGAATTGTCTGTCGCTCCATATCCTCCCGGACTTTTTCTTCGCCGCTGTGCCAACGTTCACCATCACATTCGATAGCCACCATCTTTTTACCACACAGCGCAACCATATCCAAACGATACGCACCAACCTTCCACTGCTGGACAAGATGATACCCACGGTCAGAAAGGTTCGTAGCAACTGCCAATTCAAACGGCGATTCGGAATGAACTTCTATCTCGGTATGCTGAACATCTAATGCATGAGGGTTCGCGGCGTAGTCAATCAACCGCTTCCGCATATCACCCGGTTTCAAATCGTTGGCAGCATCGAGCGAATGCACCACCCAAAGTTGATCTTTTGCGCGGCTGGCGGCAACATTGTAGCGTTTCCGCATGGCATCATCTACACCAAAACCCATCATGGACAGCGGCCCAGTTCCATCGCCGCTATCAACTAGACTAAGGAATACCACATCACGCTCATCGCCTTGGAAATTCGCTGAATTTCCGCAAAGAATGTTCCGCGCAACGATTTCCTTTGCGTCAATCTCCTGCTCAACCTCACGTTGGATAACCTTGACCTGTTCATCACCTAACAACGAGATCACACCAAATGTTTTTCCTTTGTATTCGTCCTGCTCCATGCAGGCTTTCATCAGAGCAACGATAGCTTCGGCTTCTCTGGGATTGGTCTTGAACCGTCCCATACGTTGACCATCGGCTACACGATAATTGACTACTGCCGGAAGGAGTGTACTGCTGCTGGCATCCCGAAGTGGCTTAATTTTGTAATCATAAGACAGCATATTGCTGAATCCGATGATTTCGGGCACACAGCGGAAATGTTCTCGGAGCATCAAAGGCTGGAATGTCGTGGCGGCAATGTCATAAATGGACGTTTTAGCGTTGTACAGATGAGAGTTTGGAATTTTATCATGCAGATACATCTGTTCCAATGCACTCATTTTAGCTGTGTCTGTACCGACTGCCATTGGGCTGACCTGCTTATCATCGCCAACAATAATCAGCTTTTTGCCCATATACAGAATCGCAAGCGAAGAAACGTCCGACTGACTAGCCTCATCAATGATAACAATATCAAACTGGTTTTCTTTAGGATTCAGATTTTCCAGCGCGCGACTGATCGGCATAATCCAACACGGAACCGCTGCTTGGCACTTTGACATTAACTCGCGCGCCTTAGCTTTCAAGGCCGGCGCGGTTTTGCCCGTACCCTTGCCGATTCGCTTGACGGTCTGCTTCCATCCTTGCAGAGCTTGTTTCATGTCAATGTCGGCTTCCGTTCTGCGCAAGAGGTGATACCACCCACACTTTTCCGCATATTCTGCCGTAATAGACCGATATTCTTTACTAAGCCGCAAACTATCCGCTTGAAGCTGCTCAAAAGGTTCTTTTATGATTTCATCAATTCGGCCGGAAAGCTGCTTCCACTTCCACGCATCTTCAATCGTATCTGGAACAGTATCCGAACCATGGATTCCATCTCGATTTTGGATTGCGTCAGCCCACTGCGGTGCAATCGGCTTCAAAATGTTGAGCATCTCCATTCGGTTTTGCTGTAAAGCGTACTTGCTGTACATTTCTTCCAGCAGGGAGAACGCGTCCAGATATTTTTGCGTGTCACCGTCTGTAATTGCATTTGCAAGTGTAGTACAGAGCGTGCTATTCACACGCTTATCAGAGAGCAGTGAATTTTTGGTCTGCCGGAGAAGGGCTTCTCGTTCACCCAAATCAAGAATAAGAGAGCAAGCATCACACAGCTTTGGAATAGTCTGTTCAACCGCACCAAGGATTTTAGAGGTTACAGACAGGTCGGAATCCAAAGTGCTGATACCAAACATCTGATCAGCTGGAATTCCAGCCGTCATCAGCTTCTCGCTCAGCTTTGCATAGTCATCCTGATACCAGTTCAGATACTTCTGGATGTGTGGAATCCAGTTGTGTGCAATGCGTTCAGGAGAAGACGCATCCAATTCAAAGAATTTTGGAACGCCTTGCGTTGCAAGCAGTTCGTCCCAATAAGTCGCACATTTCTGGCGTACTTCCTTTAATTCGATAGCATGGAGCACCAAGTCACAGTCTGCCGCAGACTGTGCCAATTTACTGTTGATTTTTACGCTTTCATGTGCAGCAACATAGTCTTTATGGAACATCCGGGTAAGTGTCGGAATTTTTCCATTGGGACCAAGCACAGTTTTAAGAGCCTCAAATGAGGTTTTTAAGTCACTTGCATTATCAGGCTGTACAAAAACGATCTCCACACCGAATTGTTCTTCAACCAGCGTTTCTGCATAGCGGCAGGTTGCTTCAATCTGCTCGATCAGCAGCTCCCAGCGATGGAGATACGAGCCGCCATTTTTGCCGTCTACTGCTGCGGACTTCATCCATGGATCGATTGCCGAAAACTCATGAACGTATGCAGAGAGTGCTTGTAGTGCATCACGCTTTGGATAAAAAATTGTGAACTGCCCATTCAGACCATCAACATCAATCAGTTTTTCAATCGGGCGATTGTGAATAGTCCATCCCTTGAGCTGTTCAATTTGCTTTAGCCGATCTTGCATGGAGCGCATTTCGGTCTGAATGCGATCAAATTCTGCCGGAGGCAGCAGATTAGAGGGATCGGGAAGATCCGCTAAAAGTTCTTCTTCATCCGATTCGGACACTAATCGATTGCTTCTATACAGTTCCGTTAGCTGCTCGAATGTCAGCGGCAAAGGAGTATCCAGACGCACCTTGCCCGGAATATAAGACAAATCGTCCGCATGAGCTAACACGAACTCTGCAGCCTTAGATGGAGAAAATTCTTCTCCATTGTACACAATACAGCTGCATTCCTGATTCAGAATCGCAAAAATCTTACGCCGAACATTGGCAAGTTGGTCAATGACCTCCTTGCGCTCCCCGGCAAGGCGATTCATTTCGCGCTGCATCTCATGGGAAGTGGTCTTGGACATATAATCGGTGATGCCATCTACCGAACGCTCCATATCAAGGTTAGAATCATCCAGAATCGACACGCACAGGCTTTGCAGCCCCGGTGCAACTTTTTCTCTCAGAACACTCAAAGCCTTTTTGGTATGGCTCGTCACCAGAACACTTTTGCCCTGTGCGAGAAAATGCCCCATCAGGTTTGCAATGGTGTGAGTTTTGCCAGTACCCGGAGGCCCCTGCACCAGAACAGCATTGTATTGCTCGATACGATGTGCGATTTCCAGCTGCTCTTTGTTGGCCTCTTTGGAAAGTAAAACATCGACACTTTCACCGCCAACAGCTGCAAGCTGTTCCTCAATGGATTCTTCGCCATCATCTTCTGGTAAATCAATTTTTCCACCGCTTACAATGTCAGAGATCGGCGCAGGAACAAACCCGGTCTGCTGGATGTTCTCGATAATTTTTTCGATAGCTTTCGGAGTGCCATCCAATCTCTTACGGACTATATAGCAGGGCTCAAGATACAGAAGCAACCGATTCTTCTTACTCCAACCAGCTGGAACACCCACTGCGGAGAAAATGCTGTCCGATGAAAGCTGACGTACCAGTGCTTTTAAGAAGTCCGGCGTACTTGTTCTGTCCAACGGGTGATAGTCATTTGCGCGCAGATCATCGTTGAGGCGATTGATAGCATCCAAATTGATGTCTTCCATCATCTGAAACAATACAGAATAGAGTTCGGAAGAGCTTTCTGTATCATGGATGGAGATGACATTCTCCATTGCGTCATACTCAAGCTGCACACGATGAGTCAGCACAGGATGTGCAATATCAGGGTTCTGCGCATCACGAAACATACCGTTCGCTACAATGATTTCTTCGGTTTCGGCTTCTCGCTGCAACTCAAAATAGAGCTGGTACAAATCTGTAAACAACTCTCGCGTTTTTTCAATGACATGTTGTCTGTCTGCCCATGCAGTGCGCAGAACTTGCCAATTCTGATAGGCAGCTACTCTTTCGGAATTATCCTCAAATTGCTCAACGGCAGCATCTTCTTCTGAGAGTTCTTCCGTATCAGGACTTTCAGAGGTAATGTTTCGTTCAGGCATTACATCTGCTTCTGTATGATAATCGTCCCAACCAGATACCAGCCAGTCCGCAAAAAGTTCATCTGGAATCGGACATTCTTCAAATTCAGGTTTTCGGATGGAAAGCAATAAATCATCCGCTGTTTCACTTTCTTCCTCTACCCGATCTCGATAGGAAACATTGATGTACTCTGAAAAAACAGGAATATCGGAAATGGCAAGATGCCATGGGTAATCTCTAATATTCAAAACGACTTTTTGTTTGAGTTTGTTCAACTCCTTGATAAACTCAAACAGAGAAACCGTCTTTTCCTGTTCCGATAAAGTTTGGACTTCCTTGACCTCCAACACCAGCACCTCCGGAATTTGTAAGCGATATTGCTTGTGAACCGATGATAAGTAGTTTATTTTATTATAGTTGGCATGGGAGGAGGAATCAATGATTGCTATTCAAAATCTTGATAAGTGCTTCTGCAAACTTACGATCTTGTTCCTTTGTTCGCTTTGCACTCCCCTTTGGGTGTTTTCCCGCACGAAGCAGCTTTTTGTTTTCATACCGCCGCAGCATGAGTGCGTCAATGTTGTCAGCAGTGTATTCCAGACCGTTCTGGTTCAGCACCCGGGCGCACTTGGCAAGGCACATACTCGCCAGCCCGTAGTCCTGTGTCACGACAATATCCCCCGGCTTTACCCGGTTGACGAGGGCAAAATCCACGCTGTCTGCTCCTTTGTCGAACACCAGCGTCTGCGCACCTTCCCGCTCGATCTGGTGGGAGGTGTCGCACAGGATGATGACAGGAACGACAAACCGCTTTGCAATCTGCAAAGTCAGATCGACAACCGGACAGCCGTCTGCATCAATCAAAATGGTCATGTGTGTTCCTCCATCACCCACCGAAATGCTCTTGCGGTACGCAAATCGGCGTCTTTGAAATGCCCGCCGCTGTTCCATTCAAGCGTGCAATCTGTGCTACGCTCTGCAAGCCGACTGTGCAGGGTGCGGATATTATCCCCCACCGCAGCCATGACGGTGTTTTTCGTGCGCTCCTCCTTGTCGCCAAGGCTCAGATAAACGTGCTGCGTCTGTATCGGGTGCTGCTGTTCAAACTCCATCCAGCCCGGAAACCAAACAGAGGGCGAGGCGGCGGCGACACCGTAGAACAGCTTTGTCTGAGTGGATGCCCACAGTGCAAACAATCCCGCCAGCGAATAGCCGCCCAGAATGATTTTGACGTTTTCCGGGAGACGAAACTGCTGCTTCAGCGTGGGCATGACCTGTTCCGTCAGAAAGCGCAGGGTGTCCGCAGCATTGCCACCGAAACCCTGCTTCCCCCAGACAGCAGGGGCTTCCCACGGGGAAAGTGCATCGTTCCAGCTTTCCACGGGCACGGCCGCAAACAGAAAGTGGTGCGCACTCTGTGCAATAGCGGTAACCTCGCTTTCCATGCTTTGCAGCTCATGTTCGCCGGTCATTTGGAGCAGCAGGTATTCTGCATGGGCTTCACCGTAAATGCGGCAAGGTCTGTTCCCGATTTGCATTGTCTGTGCGGTCATTGCGGCATCCTCCCGAAAATTTTCGATAAGCCCAGTATAGCAACTGAAAAATCATTTTGCAATTCGAAAGGCGTTCATAGCTGTGGCAAGCAGTGTCTTCGTACTGTGGAGTCCCCTCGTTGGCACAAAGATACTGCCCCTCTTCGCTTAAGTGGGCGATTCCTTTTTCAGGGAGCAGTTCCTTCGCAGCTCACTTCAGTTTGCTCAGGTAGCGGTAGATGGTAGCCTCCGAGGAGCCCAGCTGAGCGGCGACCTCGCTGACGGCGCCCTTCATATAAAAGATGCCCGCGTGGTGCAAAGACTCCACGATGCGGATCTTCTCTTCCATCGTCAGCCGGTCGGGCGGCAGCCCGGCGCTTCCGGTCACCTCGGCAATGGCATTCTGCACGGCGTCGGGCAGGGAACTGACAAAGTTTTCCACCCCGATGCCGGTGGAGGAGGGCTCGGTGTGCGCCCCGCAGAGGGCAAGCAACTCCTGCGCGATACGGCTGTACTTGCCGGCATCAAAGTTGATGCAGAGCATCCCGATGAGCTGGCCGTTGTCCTTGATGAACATGGTGGAGGAGCGCAGCCGCCCCTTGGCCTGCGAAGCGCCCTGATAGCCCGCCAGATAATCCTGCTTTTCATACATCCGCTCCTGAATGAAGCGCAGCGCCATGTTGGAAAGGGGCGCACCCTCGGTGCGGCCGCTGATGTGGTTGTTGACGATGGCAACAATGGTGCCGTCCTCACTGGTAAGGTCGTGCAGAACTACCTCGTAGTCCGGGCCCAGCGCCTCCCCCAGAAAAGATACCACTACGCGATAAGGCTCAAGTCTTGCATCCATCCCGTTCACCTCTTTTGTACTGCTGGAGCGTGTGAGAAAAAATTCTCACGCGTGTTCTATTGCTATCATAGCAGAAATGACAGAAATTTACAATAAAAAGGTGCATTGTATCCATTGTTTCGTCAAAGTGATGACATTTTTTTGAAGTTTTTGTCATGCGCGACAATTTGTTCTCATGATAAGAAAACATTATTGACAAAATATTCTCACTGCGTTAGGATAGTGTCAGCAAGGGAAGGACAGCCCTTCCCGAAAAACACGGAAATCAACTTTTGAAGATTGACCCGGTGCAAAAGCCTTCACCCCTTGGGGACAGATTTCCCCCGGCCGGGGGAAGTCTTTTTCGGAAAATTGATTTCAGTGCCGACAAATGGAAAAGGAGAAAATCGGATGAAACAGGTGATCGCTACCCCCAATGCTCCCGCTGCCATCGGCCCCTATTCGCAGGGCATCGCTGCGGGGCAGACCGTCTATGTATCCGGGCAGCTGCCCATCGATCCGGCCACCGGCCTGATCCCGGAAGGCATCGCCGCCCAGACGGCACAGTCCCTCAAGAACATTCAGGCCATTCTGGCACAGCAGGAGATGACGCTGACCAATGTGGTCAAGACTACGGTGTTTCTGGCGGACATCAACGATTTTGCAGAGATGAACAAGGTGTACGGCGAGTATTTTGCGCAGCCCTATCCCGCACGCAGTGCGGTGCAGGTGGGCAAGCTGCCCAAGGGCGCTCCGCTGGAGATCGAGTGCATTGCTGTAAAGTAAGTTCCCCCGCACGGGAAGAAAAGAAACGGTGAACCAAATGGATAAACAGATGTTCGTTCGCATCCTGAACAGTGAGATGGAGCTGGCTACGGGCTGTACGGAGCCCGGCGCAGTCGCTCTCACCGCCGCAGAGGCGGGCGCAGCACTCCGCAAGGCGGGTGGCACACGGGTAGAAGCCGTGACCGTCCGCGCCAGCATCAACATTATCAAAAACGCCATGTCGGCAGGCATTCCGGGCACCTCGTATCAGGGCATGGATTACGCCGCCGCCATTGGTGCCGTAGGCGGCGACCCCGTCCACCTGCTGGAGGTCATGAACTATGTGCCCCGGGAGCAGATGGAAGAAGCCGCAGCCCTTGTCAGGGCAGGCAAGGTCAAGGTAGAGGTGGCACAGGTGCCGCAGAAGCTCTACGTTGAGGTGGTTGTTACTGCCGACGGCCACACCGGCCGTGCGGTGGTGCGGGATCTGCACACCAACGTGGTGCTGGTGGAGCAGGACGGCGTGGCTACGCTGGACAAGCAGCACGCAGACCCTGCCGCAGCAGGGGACAGCGATGTGGTGACCCCGGAGCAGATCGCAGAATTTCTGACCGTCCGCTCCATCTGGGATTACTGCACTGAGGAGTTGGACCCCCTGCACGACCCCATCGACATCATCCGCAGCGCCGTACAGGTGAACACGACCATCAGCAACGAGGGTCTTTCCAAGGAATACGGCCTTGCCATTGGACGCAATCTGGAACTGAACTGCCGCAAGGGTCTGATGACCCGTGACCTGACCACCAACGCCATGGTCATCGCTTCGGCCGGTGCGGACGCCCGCATGGCAGGCGCGCCGGTCTCGGTGGTGGCAAACTCCGGCAGCGGCAATCAGGGCATTACGGCTACCATGCCTGTTGTGGCAACTGCCCGCTGGCTGGATATCGACGAGGAGAAGATGCTCCGCGCCGTGACCCTTTCCAACCTGATCGCGATCCGCATCAAGGCCAAGTTTGGCCGCCTGAGCAACCTTTGTGGTGCAACGGTTGCTGCCACCGGCGCAGCCTGCGGCATTGCCTATCTTCTGGGCGGCGGCTACCACGAGGTATGCTGCACCATCCAGAACATGGTGGGCAACATCACCGGCATGGTATGTGACGGCGCAAAGGCCGACTGTGCACTGAAGATCTCCACCTGCGTCAACGCTGCCTGTCAGGCAGCTGCCATGGGCGTGCGCGGCGTGCGGGTACAGAGCACCGACGGCATCGTGGAGCACAATGTGGAATATACGCTGGACAACTTTGCCACCCTGAGCACCCACGGCACCAGCGACAGCGTGATCCTTGATCTGATGCTGAACAAACACCTCCCGGAGACGGAATAAGTCTCCCCACCCAGCCCCTTTCCGGGGAAAAAGAAAGAGGTACTAAAGTTATGAAAAAGCTATTCAATAGTCTGCCCTTCCGGCTTCTGCTGGGCATTTTTGTTGGTATCATCCTTGGCCAGCTGTTCAACGAGAGCACCATGGGCGTTGTGGTGACTCTGCAGTACATCATGGGTCAGCTCATCACCTTCTGTGTGCCGCTGATCATCATCGGCTTCATTGCCCCGTCCATTACAAAGCTTGGCAAAAACGCCTCCCGTCTGCTGGCAGTGGCCATCGTCATCGCCTATGTGTCCTCTGTCTGCGCAGCCTTCATGAGCATGGGCGCCGGCTACGGCCTGATCCCTCACCTGTCCATCGACAACAACGTTGCCGGTCTGCGCGAGCTGCCGGGCGTCGTTTTTGAACTGAACATTCCCCAGATCATGAGCGTCATGAGTGCTCTGGTGCTGAGCGTTCTGGTGGGTCTGGCTGCCACCTGGACCAACAGCAAGCTGACCTGCGATTTCCTGAGCGAGTTCCAGAACATCGTGCTGGACATCGTGAGCAAGGTCATCATCCCCGTTCTGCCTTTCTACATTGCCGCCACCTTCTGCGGCCTGAGCTACGAGGGCACCATCACCCATCAGCTGCCCGCCTTCCTGCAGATCATCGTCATCGTCATGGTTGGCCACTATATCTGGCTGGCTGTGCTGTACCTGCTGGCAGGTGCTTACTCCGGCAAGAACCCTTGGGAAGTGCTGCGCCACTACGGCCCCGCTTACCTGACCGCTGTCGGTACCATGTCCAGTGCAGCTACGCTGGGTGTGGCGCTGGAGTGCGCCCGCAAGAGCAAGGTCCTGCGTAAGGATATGGTGAGCTTCGGCATCCCCCTGTTTGCCAACATCCACCTGTGCGGCTCTGTGCTGACTGAGGTGTTCTTCTGCATGACCGTTTCCAAGATCCTGTACGGCAAGCTGCCCAGCGTCGGCACCATGATCTTGTTCTGCCTGCTGCTCGGCATCTTCGCTATCGGCGCACCCGGCGTGCCCGGCGGCACTGTCATGGCTTCTCTGGGTCTGATCACCGGTGTTCTGATGTTCGACAACGCCGGTACCGCTCTGATGCTGGCCATCTTCGCCCTGCAGGACAGCTTCGGCACCGCCTGCAACGTGACCGGTGACGGCGCGCTGACCCTGATGCTGACCGGCTACGCCGAGAAGCACGGCATCGCCGATACCGGCGACCTCGAAAGCCCGATCCTGTGATAAAAACCTGCGCACTCCTCCTTAATTACAAGAGACTGTGAACAGACAGTCCCGAAATCTCCGAAAAGCCCCGGCGACCGCAACGGCCGCCGGGGCTTTTTGTGCCACAACCCGGTTTGATATCCGGCGTAATGGGATGAAATTTTTGAAACGCCTTTAAAACCATAAAGTAAAATGCTATACTAGAAGGACATTGGGTGCGCTGAAAATGCGCAGCCCGAAAGGAGCTTTTATGACGCAGCTTTTGATTCGTCTTTTTATACGCCGTCCCAATTCTCCGCAGGACCCCCGCGTCCGTGCCGCCTACGGCAATCTGGCCAGTGTGGTGGGCATGGTGTGCAATATCCTGCTCTGTCTGGGCAAGTTTGTGGTGGGTACCCTGTTCGGCTCTATTGCCATCACTGCCGATGCACTGAATAACCTTTCGGATGCTTCCTCCAATATCGTCAGTCTGGTGGGCTTCAAGCTGGCTGCCAAGGCACCGGATGCTGAGCATCCCTACGGACACGCCCGTTTTGAGTATCTGGCGGGGCTGGTGGTCAGCGTGACCATTCTGGGCATCGGCTTCTCCCTGCTGAAGGAGTCGGTCACCAAGGTGCTGCACCCCACCCCGGTGCAGTTCGGTTGGCTGACCGTGGCGGTGCTGGTGGTGTCCATTCTGGTCAAGCTGTGGATGAGCGGCTTCAACCGCACCATCGGCCGTATCATTTCCTCCGAGACCCTCATCGCCACTGCCGCCGACAGCCGCAACGATCGCCAGCGCAGCCAGCAGCGCCGCGATCTTGAGTCTGGTGTGCTTGCCGCTGCGCCGGATCTCCTCCTTGGCCTGCTCCAGCGGCGGCCGGGACGGCTCCTCGGGCGCGGGCTCAAAGCTGTAGTTCATCTTTTCATCGTAATTTTCCATGGTTCTGCGCTCCTTTTCGGCGTGTCTGTTCAGAAAAGCGGTTCCGGCAGATCCAGCATATGGCTCACACGCTTCAATGACAGCCTGCGGCGCATATACGGGTGGAAGCGGAAGCTGATCTCGACGAAGTCCGGCGCTTTGCCGACCTCCCCGATCGTTGTTTTGCACCCGGCCTGCCGCATGGCGGCAAGGCAGGCGTCATAGGACGGCACGGACTGCACGATCCAGCGGATCTGGGGCCAGCAGGCTTCGATGCGGCGGGGGGCGATGCCGTCTGTGATGGTGTCCGGGGTGTTGAGCTTCTGGACATCCGGGGCCAATGGGCCGTAGATGCGGTAGATCTCATCCCAATTGCAGACCTCCGGATGGGCCGTGACCTGCGGCAGACGGGAGAGTGCTTCGTAATACCGGAGCATGATGAGCGTCGTCACGCCGACGTCCTCGCCGTGGTAATTGGGCGTTTTGCCGTCCAGCAGCTCCATGCACTCCCAGAAATGGGCCATGATATGCTCCGTGCCGCTGCCGGGGCGGGAGGTCTTGGTGAAGCTCATCGCGATACCGGTCAGAAGCAGCGATTCGAAGATCGCCGCCGCCGTTTTTTCGTCGCGTTTCGTCACGCTCCCGGCCATAGCGAAGATCTGGTCGGTCGCCCGCCGCGTCAGGGCGGCGACGCGCTCACAATAGGATTCCCCGGTCAGAAGATTCGATACCTGCCAGTCGATGAGCGCGATATATTTCGAGATCATATCGCCGAAGCCCGCGGATTTAAGCTCTGCCGGAGCGTCCGCGAGAATTTTCGTGTCGCCGATGATGACCTCGGGGCATTTTGCGGGATAGGTGATCTTGAAATTGCCGTTTACAATGGGCGCGGAATAGGACGCGAAGCCGTCCATCGAGGGGGCTGTTGCGAACAGGCACAGCGGCACGTTATGCCGCGCACAGGCAAGCCTGCACGGGTCATGGACAGACCCCGTGCCGACGGCAAGCACGCCGTCCACGCGGTCAAAATACCCCTCGATC
>OGIG01001253.1_pt1 | contig 15523 bp, 8 predicted proteins | sample 1571601 | NCBI WGS metagenome assembly OGIG01 (sample SAMEA2581953, study PRJEB24529) | metagenome | biome: Human gut stool | place: China | collected 2011 | reverse complement strand
TCAGGCTCGCGCTCCACACGCCGAGCAGCGCGCCGAGCATACACAGAAGCAGCGCCGCGCCGCGTTCCTCCGCGACGGCGAACAGCTCCGGATTCCCGGCGTGCAGGTGCTTCCATGCGTCAAGCACGCCGTTTGCCAGCGCGGCGACCCCGCTCACAGCCGCCCGCCAGAAAACTGCCGCCGTGACCGCGCAGGCGCCCAGCCACAGAGCCAGCGCCAGCCAGACATGCCTGCGCCAGAAGGCCATAGTAACAGCCGCCGCTGCCGCGGTCAGCACGGGAAGCAGGCAGCTCTCCTCCGGCAGGAAGGCCGCCGCCGTCAGCCAGACGAGTGCCGCGGCAAGCAGCGCCGCGGCAAGGCAGGCGCGCAGGCGGGAAAGCAAATCATTACAGTGCAAGGAACACGCCTCCCTCCCGATCGAGCCGTCCGGCGCGCAGCACGGTCACCGCGCCGCCGTCCGCTGCCTGCACATCCTGCTGCTCCTGCCGCAGCGTGAGCAGGACGACATGGGCATAGTTCAAGGGGCCGCGCGTTGTAAGCCAGCGCTGCACCGTGGTCGTTTCGTCCGGAACGATCTGCGCAGCCAGCAGCTCGGCCAGCGCCTGCGTCAGCGTGTCGTCGCTCTCAGCCTGCGCCGTGGCAATGCAGTCCTCTTCGCGGTCAAACCATGCGATCTGATGCGCAAAGCCCGCAGAGCACAGCGCGGCAGAAACCGACGCGGTCAGCTCGCCCAGCGCCTCGCAGTCCTCCGGGGCGCAGGGCGCGGACACGCTGTTGTCCATGAGCAGTAAAATGGAATGATTGACCGGCAGACCGAGCTGGCGCACGATCACCTCGCCGGTCTTTTCCGTCAGCTTCCAGTGGATGCTGTGCACGCGGTCGCCGGGGACGTACTCGCGCAGGGCGAAGGTCTCGCTGGGGTCGTCGCCCGGATGGTGCATGGAGTATTCGTCACTGTCCAGCTCCACGCTGGAGCGGTCGGAGAAGGATAGCTGTACCGGGTACAATTCCGGCAGCACAAGGCTGTAGGCGCGTGCGTCACAGGAAATTTTTCTTCCGTACAGGCCAAACAGATCATAGACCCGCAGGTCGCGCAGGGAAAATTCGAGCTTGCCGCAGCGCTGTACGGAGAACGCCGCTGCGGCGCTGCGCTTCTGCTTCCCCGCGACCGAAAAGCGCAGACGGCGCTCGCCCTGCTCGCCCGTCAGGAGGTTGCGGCAGCCGACGCGCAGGCAGACCGCCGCGCAGGTCAGAACGGAGCCGTTCTCCACGGTGAGCAAGGCTTCCACCGTTTCTCCCTTCTGCGCGGAGAGCTGGGCGCACAGCGACACACGCAGGTATCTGTCGGCCAGCGCGGTCAGCGCGATCTCAAGCGCCGCAGCGCCGAGGCTTCCGGCCAGAATACAGCCCGGCATCGCGCTTTTGCTCAGCGCCCAGACGAGAAGCCACCCAAGAAGCCACAGCCCATAGGCGATCCGATGTCCGACCATGGCTCAGATGTGATCCGGGCGGCGCACCTGCTCCAGAAGCCCGGTGAGCACGTCGGCCGCGGTCGTGTCGGAGATCTTTGCCTTGGGCGCGAGGAACAGACGGTGCGCGCAGACGTCGATGAACACGCTCTGCACGTCCTCCGGGAGAACATAGTCCCGGCCGTGCATGAAGGCGCGGCTCTTTGCCATGCGGCACACAGCCAGCGCGCCGCGCGGGCTGACGCCCAGCAGCACCAGGGGATGCGCGCGCGTGGCCTCGGTCAGGCGCGTCACATATTCCAGCAGGGGGTCTGCCATATGGACGGACTGCGCCTGCCGCTGCATCTCCAGCAGCGCCTCGGCCGAGGAGACCTCCCGCACCTGCGTCAGCGGGTCGTCCTGCTGACGGTCGCGGAGGATATTGACTTGACTTTCAAAATCGGGATAGCCCATTTCCAGCCGCACCATGAAGCGGTCGAGCTGAGCCTGCGGCAGGAGCTGCGTGCCCGCCGAGCCGACGGGGTTCTGCGTGGCGATGACGGCGAAGGGCACGGGCAGAGGATGCGTCACGCCGTCCACCGTGACCTGCCGCTCCTCCATGACCTCCAGAAGCGCTGCCTGCGTCTTGCTGGAGGTACGGTTGATCTCGTCGGCCAGCAGAAGATTCGTCATGACCGCGCCGGGCTGATAGACGAAGGTCCCGCTTTCCTTGCGGTAAATGGAGAAGCCGACAATATCCGAGGGCAGCACGTCGGGCGTGAACTGGATGCGGCCGTAACGCAGGCCGAGCGCGCGGTGGAAGGCCAGCGCAGCCGTCGTTTTGCCGGTGCCGGGGACGTCGTCCAGCAGCACATGACCGCGGGAGATCAGCGTCATGAGAATCTTTTCCATCACGTCGTCCTTGCCGACGATGACTTTATGTACTTCTGCGAGGATCTGATTTACGTTGCTGTTCATGCGTTTCTCCTTTACCATTCTTTATAGTAGTTTCCGTTGCTGTTGCCGTAGTTGCCGCCGGTCGCGGGAGAGAAGCCGCCGATGTCCTTGCCGAGGGCAAGCGTGAAGCGCACGCGGATCACCGCGCCGTCCTGCGGCTTGCAGGCATTCATGCCGTAGCCGGGATAGCGGCCGTTGCAGGAGTACATCCAGCCCGACCAGCGGTAATAGTCGAATTCGCCCAGAGAGTCCATGGAGGCCGGCCTCGGGTCGTCGCCCGCGCCGAAGGCGTCCATGCCGTCTCCAATGATGATCTGCTTCAGCTCCGGGTCGATAGAATAGCCGTTGTTGATGCCGGGCTTGCCGATAGAGGCCAGATAATAGCTGCTGGCGGAGCAGGTGTAGCCGTTCTCCTCCAGAAGATCGCGGACGATCGTCAGCACGTCCGTGCCGCCCGGCACCGTGACCTGCGTCGGCGGGATCAGATAGCCCAGCCCAACGGTCGTGGCCTCGACGCTGACGGTGATGGTCACGTCTCCCTTTTCATAGTAGACCGTCCAGCTGCGCGTGACGCTGTAGCCGTCCTCGTCCGTTGCGGTCACGGTGATGGTGTTCGCGCCCTCTATGCTCAGGTAGGTGTTGTAGCCGAAGCTCGCGCCGGTCTGGCTGCAAGGCGATTCGATCCGTGTGCCGTTGATATAGACCTCGTAATTGTTCAGGTAAAGCTGCTTGTTGTTCCAGCTTCGGGCGTCGATGACCGTGATGATGTCCGGGCTTTTCAGAACCAGTCCGTCCTCCAGACCGATCACCGTATCGCCGACCTCGATGGTCGCGGCAATGCTGGGATATTTGTCCGGCGGGGTCGTACCGGGATTGCGGTGGAAGCGGACCGTCCATTTATAGCTCTGCCGCTCGCCATCGGCGTCCAGATAGCGCAGCAGCAGATATTTCGGCCTGCGCGTATCGACCTGCACGGTGTACCAGCCGTCGGCGCTGGGCTGGAGAAGGTTGTCGTCATAGCGCACCTGCGTGATCTGCTCCTTGCCCGTTTCCTGATTCAGATAGAAGCGGAAGCGGAATTCCTCGGAGTCCAGATACAGCGGCAGCTCCTCACTGATGTGCTGCGGTTGCTTGGTGTCGTTGTCGATGACGGTGTCCGAGAAGCTCGTGGTGATCTTGAAGCCGTCCTCGCGGTAGTCGATGCGATAGGTTTCCGAGGCGCTGCCGACGCGGTCGCTGGCGCTGACCTTGATCACATTCGTGCCGAATTGCAGCGTGACGTCGAAGGTGTCGGAAGAGGACGTGACGGTCTTGCCGTTCAGCCGCACCGCCGCGCGCAGCGGCAATCCGTCGCGCAGACCGTAGGCCACGAAGCGCAGCCTGCTCTCGGCCGTGCTGTGCAGCTCGCTCAGAGGCGTGCTGTCCTGCGCGCGGTAGGCGACGATCACGGTTTTGCCCGCGGGGCTGTAGCTGACGGTGTAGGCGCGGGAAGCGATGATGTTGTCCGTGCCGTCAAAGTAGGCCACGCGCACGACGATAGTGTTCGTGCCCTCGGCCAGCCGGATCATCACGCTGGTGGACGCGGCGCGGAAGGAGAACTCCTCCCCGTTGACGATCGCCGTCAGCCCGCGCACCTGCAAAAGCGGCTTTAAGTGCCGGATGGTGAAGGTATAGTCGCTGTAATCGACAGTATCGCCGTCAATGATGCTGGTTTCAAAATAGCGGTCGGGGTCGCCCACCTCGGAGCTGCCCGGCTCCTCGGACGGCTCACGCGACGGCGTCTGGCCGCCGGAGCCGCCGCCGCTGCCGCTGATGTCCAGAAGGTCGCCGATGTTCGTGCGGCCCGGCGTGGTGACCGGTTCCTCCGCGGAAACGTCGCCGGGATCGTCCGGCGTGGGAATGGGATCCTCCGGCTGATCCTGCGGCGGCGCGGTCTCTTCGGGCTGCTCCGTCTGTTCCGGCTGCTCCGTCTGCGCCTCGCTCGGTTCGGTGGAGGGTTCCTCCGGTTCCGTCGACGGTTCGGTCTGCTGGTTGTCATTTGCATTGTCGAGCCGCTTCAGACTGTCAGCGTCGTACAAAAGCTCGGCATCCGACAGCAGCATCCGCGAGGCCGGCTCCTGCTCCTGCCGCTGCGGCTCGCCCTTCTGCAAATTCAGAAAGGAAAAGCCCAATGCAAGGCATAAAAGAAGAAGCAGCCCCGCTCGGAGAAACGGCTCAAATCGTTTTTTCACAGATCTCACCTCTGTTTCGGAACATCACGGGAAGGAGAAAGGCAGATTTACCCTTCTCCTTCCTGCGTTACATGACTTTATTTTTCTTTTGCGCGCTTCGCGGCCAAGAACCACTTGACCAGACCGAAGATCAGCGCGGCTGCGCCCAGAGTTCCGGCGATCAGCCAGACGATCGTCCAGTCGAAGCCCCTGTTTTCATCCTCCGGCTTCGGCTCGCCGGGCTCGGTCGGCTCCTCGGAGGGCGTCTGTCCATCGAGCAGCGCCTGATAGGCTGCGACGGCCGCGTCCAGCGCCGCCTTGTCCTCTACGGGCAGAAGCGCCTTCTGCGCATCGGTCAGCGCATTGAATGCGTCGAGCGCCGCTTCGATCGCGTCCTTACGTTCGAGCGTCACCTCGCCGATGGCGTGGATCAGGTCGGAAACCGCCTTGACCGCCTCGTCATCCGTTTCGGCAGGCTCTGTCGGCTTGCCGGCTTCCGAAGCGCCGGGTTCCGTCGGTTTGGTATCCTCCGGCTTCTGCGGCTGCGAGGGTTCCGTCGGCTTTTCGACCTCGGCGGTGCGGTAGTATTCCTCCGCAGCCTTCAGCTCCTCCAACCGGGTGACATACTGCTTCTGTGCATCGGTCAGCGCGTCATAGCGCTCCCGCGCGCGGCGCAGATTCCGGTTCAGCTCCGCGAGGGATTCCTTCGTCGGTTTCTCCGAAAGCGTGCCGATCTGCTCAATGAGAAGGTCGGCAACCTGCGCGCAGTAGCGGTCCATGACCTTCTGCGTGTCCTCCTGCGAGGTGCAGGTGCCAAGCTCCGCGGCGGCGGCATCTGCCAGCGCGCCGATGCGGTCGCCCAGCGCAGGATATTTTACCTGATCCTTTGCGCGCTGCGCCTTCAGATCGTCCGCCGCCTTGCGGTAATCCGCAAGCAGCTTCTCCGCAGCTTCCAGCGCCGCCGTCTTTTCTTCCGGAACGAGCGCCTTCTGTTCCTCGGTCAGCGCGTCATAGGCGGCGCGCGCCGTCTTGAGCGCATTCTCCTTCACCTCGGCCATGGTCGTTTCGCCGGAGGTAAAGGCAAGATCGTCGATCAGCGCGCCCGCGATGTTCGCGCAGTAGCGGCCCAGCGCCAGAACCGCGCCGTCCTTGTCCGTGCAGGCCAGCAGCTCGGTCTTTGCCGCCTCGGCCAGCGTCTGCACGGCTTCAGCGATCTGCGGGTAGGAGGCAGCGTCCTCCGCCGCCCATGCTTCGACCATTTCCGCGGCCTTGCGGTAGACGGCAAGGAGTTCCTCCGCCGCCTCTAGCGTCTGTTCACTGTTTTCCTCCAGCAGCGCCTTCTGCGTCTCGGTCAGACCGTTCAGCGCCCTGCGTGTGCGTTCGAGCTTTTCCGCAGCCTGGTCCAGCTCGCCCATGGTGGTCGTCCCGGCGGCGAAGCCGACATCCGCCAGCAGCATCCGGACGACATCCGCGCAGTAGCCGTCGAGAACGGGCGCAAGCTCTTCCTGCCTGGTGCAATTGCCCAGCTTCTCCTGCGCCTGCGCGCTCAGCCCGGCGAGCTTTTCCTCAAGGTCGGGGTAGGCTGCCTTGTCCTCGGAGGCCCACTGCTTGAGCAGATCAAGATCCTTTGCATAGAGCGCGGCCAGCGCCTGAATGTCCGTGAGCTTCGCGTAGTCCTGCACCAGCGCCTGCTGTGCCTCGGTCAGTGCGGCGTAGGCCGCTTCGATCTCCTCCGCCTTGCCCGCAAGCTCCTTCATGGGCGCGCCCTGTGCGGCAGCGACCAGAAGATCGACGACGTGCGCGGCAAAGCCGTCCACGACCGTCTTCGCCTGCGCGGCGTTTGCGCTCTTGGTAATGGCATCGCAGTCGGACGTATAGTGTTCGGTCAGCCCGGCCTCGATCGCGGGATAGGCCGTCTTTGCCGCCTCATAGGCCTCGGTCAGCTTCCGGAGCACGGCAGCGCGCGCCTCGTCCAGCAGCTTCTCCGGGTTCATGGCCTCCAGCGCCGCATGGTAAGCGTCCACGATGCTCTGCGCGTCCGCCGCCGTGCGGATGGTCTCCGCCGTCTGGCCGAGCATTGCTTCCAGCGCCGTGCGCTGCGCGTCGGAGATCAGGGATTCTACATTCGTATGGTAATATTCGTTCAGATAGGCGATCACCGCTTCGCGGTTGTTCTCCAGCAGAAGCTGCCACGGGAAGATGGGATAACCGCCGTTGAGATCGGCAATGCTCTCGATCAGGCCGTCGAAGATGTCCGCCGTCAGCATATCCACGGCGTAGATGCGGTCGCCCTGGCTGCTCTTCCAGCCCAGCGCCGCGCGCGCCGTCCCGGAGAGGACATAGAGGTTGTCGCAGTATCTGCCGTCAATGGGGAAGCCGGCGAGCGTGCCGATGTGGTCGACCTTCGTGCCGGTGTCCAGAACGCCCGCGTTGTAGCAGTTTTTCACAACGAGCTTCTTGCTGCCGGTGGAGGTGGTCTTGCCGTAGCTGCCGCTCTCGCCGCCGAGGATGCCGCCGGCGATGATGCCGCCGGAGATCACGCCGGTGTTATAGCAGGTGTCGATGAGGAGGCTGCCGCCGCCCATTCCGTCCGCGACGCCCACGATGCCGCCGATGCCGCCGGCAGGCCATTCGCCCGTACCGATGACAAAATTCACGTCGTTGGAGATGTGGCCGGTGTTCAGGCACTCGTGCAGTCTGGTTTCGTCATCACCGCTGGCATAGATGCGGCCCGCGATGCCGCCGACGCCGGAGGCCTTGTTGACCGTGACGTCGCCGGAGTTCACGCAGCGCTCCAGTGTTGTATACTTGACAAGGCCGATAAAGCCGCCGAGTGCGCCGCCGCTGTAGCTGCTGTAGCCACGGCCAAGGTAGCCGCTGCCGGTGTACTGGCAGGTGATGCTTCCCTCAAAGCGGCAGTCGGTGAAGGAGGTCGCACTGGCCACGCCGGTAAAGCCGCCAAGATTGGCGTTGCTGTTGGTCAGGCCGGTGATGGTGATCTTCACGTCGGAAACGCAGTTTTCAAATTCGCCGGCGGAAACTTCCGCGGCCACACCGCCCACGGAAACCTTGCCGACATCCGCGAGCGCGATCTCGCCTCTGACGGTCAGGTTGGAAACCTTCGTGCCACCGTAGGCAAGGCCGATCAGGCCGGCATAGCCGGAGCCTGCCTTGCTGATGTACAGGCCGGAAACGGTGTGGCCCTGTCCGTCGAGGCTGCCGCGATAGGCGCGGCCGCTCGCCTGTCCGATGGGCGTCCACTCGCAGTAGCCGAGGTCGATGTTCGCGGTCAGGACCGCCTTGGCGGAGGCCGAAACGGTGTTGTCGTTGATGCTCTTTGCGAGCCAGGCAAGCTCTGCCGGCGTACCGATCTGATAAACGCCGTCCTTCTGCTCAGGCTGGGTAACCGTTTCGCCGTCCCATGCGTCCGCGTTGCGCGCGGAGGCAAGGAGGTTCGTTAGCTCCCGCTGCGCGGCCTCATAGACGTCCTCCAGCTTCTGCGCGGCGGACTGCCGCAGCGCTTCCAGCTCGGCATAAGAGGTGATCTCATCCAGCGCGGGCGTCGCTGCCGTGTGCAGGTCGGACTTGCTCTCGTCCAGCACCGCCTGAATGGCCTTCTGCCACCGCCCGGCAAGCGCGGTCAGGTCGCCCGCCTGCCCGGTCAGGGCGTCTGCGTACTTCTTTTCCAGTGCGGCCAGCTCGTCGAGGATCTCCTGCCGCGCGAGCTTCAGCGCATCCTGCGCCGCCTGATCCGGATCCGGCGCGGTGTCACCCTCGGCAAAGCCCTTGACCAGCTCGGTCAGCACCTTGCGCGCTTCGGCATAGAGACGCTCGACCTCTTCGACCGTCTTTGCGCCATCCAGCTTCAGCCTCCAGCCCTCGTAGGCGCGCAGGAGCGCCGCCGCATCCTCCTGAGAATACTTCTTTCCGTAGATAAATTCGTTGTAAAGGCCATTTGCCGCCTTGGTGGGGTAGGTCTCGACCTCCTTGAGCTTGCCGTCGATGTTCTCGCTGCCCAGATAGGTCTGGCGGACGTCCGTCACGTCGGAGAGCTTCTTCGCCGCATCCAGCGCGGCGTCGGCCTCGGCCAGAAGCCCGTCGATCGTCTTTTTATTCTCGGCATCGTAGAGATTGCCGTCCACGAAGGCGTGCATCTCCTCGCGCAGCGCGGCCTTGGCGGCCGCCAGCTCCGTGGGAACCTCGGCGAGGGTCTTTTCCGCTTCTTCCAGCGCGGCGTCGATCTCCTCGGCGGTGGTGCACAGCTCGACCTTGCGGACGCACTGCATGACGGTGTCATTGTAGAGCTTGGTCTGCGTTCCGTAGATCTTGTAGTTTTCGTCGCGGTCGCTGACGCGGATCAGTTTGCCCAGAAGGGTACGCGTTGCGGTGAGCTTCTCCCACATACCGCCCTTGACATTGACCGTCGGGGTGATCTCGCCCACGCGCATGGTGTCGGTGCCGTTCGTGCCGGTCGCCGCGGCATAGCCCCAGAGGGTGTTGTCCGCACTGCTGCTCTGGGCGTGCCGCACGTCGCCCGCGCGCCAGTTGCCGACAAGCGCACCGGTCATCGGCGCAGTCGCGGAATACTCATAGGCGGCGTTATACTGGTTGCGGTTGGTCTCGCCGTAGATCGTGCCCGCGTTGTAGGCGTATTGCAGGCAGAACGTGGTCTTCTCGTCGGCGTAGCCGACGATGCCGCCGGTGCCGTGGGTATCGGGATTAGACGCCGACGCGCCATACACATCGCCGTAGTTGGTCACATAGTCAAGCTGCGCATTGCTGTCCTGAATGACATAGCCGAGAATACCGCCGACCCTGAGCTCGCCGCGCACCTCCGCGTAGTTGACGCTTTCGCGCACCTTGGCGATGCCGGAGATCAGGCCGACGATGCCGCCCATACTGCTGCCTTTGCCGCCAAGATAATTCAGCTCGTAGCCGCGCAGCCGCATATGGTTCTCACAGTAGCGGATCAGGCAGCCATCGCTGGGCTCACTGGCCCCGGCTGCGCCGGCGATGCCGCCGATGGAATTGACCATATTGCCGCTGTATTTGCTGTCATCCGTCGTCAGGAAAAGGCCGTAGGTGCGGCAGTTTTCGATGGAGCCGCCGGTCATGCAGCCCGCAATGCCGCCGATGGCGGAAATGCCCTTCCAGCTGCCGAGGAAAGCAGAAACCTCGCAGTTGTAGATCTCGCCCGCGTTGGAACCCGCGATGAGGCCGGAGCCGGCAGACTGCACGGCGCGGATGCGTCCGGCAGCCTTCACGTTTTTCACCGTGCCATAGTCGCTGCGGTTGGAATAGTTCCGGCCGATATAGCCGAACAGACCTTGAATGGTGTTGCTTTCGTCGGTGCTCCAGATGCCGTGGATGATATGGTTCTGGCCGTCGAAGGTGCCCATGTAGGGCTTATTCTTCGTGCCGATGGAGGTCCACTCCTGACGGTTCAGGTCAATGTCCGCCGTCAGCACGGCGCAGGCCGAAGCGCTGCCGCCGTTGACCTTTTCGGCAAACCATGCCAGCTCCGCGCCCGTGCCGATCCGGTAGGGGTCGGCCTTCGTGCCGCTGCCCGCGGGCCGGGTCTTCATCGTGCCGTCCCACTTGTCCGCCACGCCGGAGTCGATCTTCGGCACGGTGTACTTCTCGCGCACGGCAAGGAGCTTGGCATTCCACTCCGCCTTGGCCGCGTCCAGCGCTGCCTGCGTGCGAGTGGCTTCCAGCGCGGCAAGGCCGTCTGCCAGCGTCTGCTCCAGTGTCTTTGCCATCGTTTCCAGCTGCTCAGAGGCTTCCCTCGTCCCCGGCAGCTCATGCCAGACGGCCGAGAGCATCCCGCGGTCGGTGTCGAGCGCGTAGAGCTGCTTTGTGTAGGTCGTGTAGATCTCCTGCTGCGCCGTAAGCTTTTTGCCCGCAAATTCCTTCTCGGCTCTGATGGTAAGTACCCCAGCCATGTTCTTTAGCGCGGTGTCGGCGATTCCGGTCAGCAGCGCCACCTGACGCTCGCCGTCGGCGGTGATCGCCTTCGGTTCCATGCTCTCCCAGCCCTCCGGCTCGACAAAGCCGACTTTCAGCTCCTTCTTGGCGGTATTATAGTACGCCGTCAGAAACTCCCAGTTCTCGTCGCTGTAGTGGTAGTAGCCGTTCTGATAGTCGCTGCCATAGTCACGATTTTGGCGGTAGGTATAGGTGTTGTAGCCGACATATTTCGTGCCGTCGATGGTCTTGCCGTTGTTCAGCGCGTCCAGTGCGGCAGCCCTTGCTTCGTCAAAGGCTTTTTGGGCCGAAACCAGCGCCTTTTCCTGCGGCGTATCCTGGGAAGCCGGCTTTTCCAGTTCCCATGCCAGTACCGGCCAGCCGTCGCCCATTTCGCCAGAGACCGTGTAGTAGGAGTCATCCCCGTTCAGATACGCCACGGCATCCTCGACGCTGTTGGAATAGTCCCACGCGCGGAAGATCTGCTGACCATCGCCGCACTCAGAGGGATTCAGACTGTTTTCTCCCTCGATTGCCTCGGAGTAGGTCATGTTGTGCGCCAGATCGCTGCCGATCTCAGAAGCACTGCCGAAGAAATCACCCGCAGCATAGTCGGAGGTAATCGCGGCGGTGCGCTGGGCCCATTGGGGATTCAGGTAATCGTTATCATCCGTGGAGGCAGAAGTATAACAACCGACGATTGTGGGCGTACCAGAGCTAAGGCCGATCAGGCCGCCTGCGTAACCGGCGCTGTCCCCCCCGGACGCATGAATGGCGGCAGAGTTGTAGCAATATTCCAGCATGATATCCGAGTCTGCCCAGCCAACAATACCGCCGTAGCCGTTTGTATTTTCTTCATAGGTGCCGGTGATCTCGCCGTGGTTGGCGCAGGCAATGATCTCGTTGTCCGTATCGTAGACATAGCCCACAATGCCGCCCACGCCATTGGAGGCACCGCCAATGGAAAACGCCACATTGGAGCTGCAGTTTTCGATCCGGTTCCTTCCGCCAATCGCAGCCGCAATGCCGCCATAGCAGCGGTACAAGTCTCCGCTGTCCTCCTCGGCCGTGACCTTTCCCTCCACACGGACATTTTTGACGGTTGCCCGTTCCAGCGTATCAAAAAGGCCCACATAGCTATGCGTCCAATCGGCATTGACGGTGATGTCCAGCGTCACGGTATATCCGTGACCATCAAAAGTGCCGCTGTACGGCTTATCCTTAAGGCCGCCGATGGCAGCCCAGTCATACCCCGTCAGGTCGATGCTGCTCAGAAGCTCGCCGCAGATGGAGGCGTTCCCCTCGTCAACCAGCGCGCCAAAGGCCATCAGGTCTTCGGCATCTCTGATCTGGTAAGGGCTGTCCTTGGTTCCCTCGCCCTCGAGCGTGCCGCCCGTGGCAAAGGCCGTCGCCGGGAGCGTGCCGAGAATCAGCACAAGCGTAAGAAGCAGCGCAATTCCTCTTTTCATGATGATTCACCTCATATTTTATGCTATATAACAAGGGGCAGGCGCCCCGCTGACAAGTAAGACGGCTCCCGATACGAAAAAACTCCGCACGACACCCAGCCGTGCGGAGTTGCTCCGTTTCATAAAATCGCAGCTTCCCGGTATGGGCAGGAACCGACGCGCGACCCGACGTATCTGACTTATCCGGTTTTCCCGGCATCACAGTGACCCGCTCGCGGGGCTTCTCACCCCATTCCGTCTCCGGCGAAAGCCGGAAAGCAGCGCGTTTTATATATTTCATCAAATAATCAAACCAATTATACCAGCTTCTGCAAATAAATGCAAGACAGTTTTCCATCTTTTTCCTGTTCTTCTGCAAACTCTTCCAAAACCCGCGCGGGCTTCCTCATCCCAGTTCCTTTAAAAACTCCCGGATCGCCCGGACGAAGGCGTCCGCCCTCAGCACGGTGGATAAATGGCCGCCGGAAATATAGGTGATTTTCGGACTATGCATCAGGCGAACGAGATCCTGCTGCATTTTCCCGGAGAAAAAGTCCTGATCGGGCAGGATGAGCAGGATCCTGCCTTCCAGCGCCGCAAAATCCGCCTCCGTCACCGGCGTCTGGTTCATCACATCCGCCAGCAGACCGGAGATATGCACATCCTTCTCCTGCTTGTAATCCTTGAAGATGGTTTCGAACATATCCCGGGCGTAGGCGATCTCCTCCGCGCTTTCGTTGCGGATATGGCGCATGCTGGCCCGGATGAGCTTCGGCTTCAGCTTCTCGTAGTTGCAGTGCTTCATGTACCACAGCATGAGCGGCGCAAGACGGTACTTTTTCTTCAGGCTCTTCAGCGTGGCCTCGTCCATGCCGCCGGTGGAGATCAGCACCAGTCCTCTCCGACCTCTCCGGGATAGCTCTGCACATAGATCGGCGCCACCATGCCGCCGTCGCTGGCGCCGATGAAAATCGGGTTTTAGATGCCGAGCGCGCGGAAGAAGGCGTGCATCCCGGCAACCAGCGCCTGATTGGTGCGCAGCTGCTGCGGATAGTCAAACAGCGGCACCCGGTAGTCCTCGGAAAGGCCGTCCACATAGTCCATCCACATCTCCAGCGTGTTCATGCCGCCATTCAGGAACACAAGCGGTCTCCCGTTTTCCCTGCCGCTGAGCACATAGCGGAACTGCGCGCCACCGACCGTCAGATTCGCGCTGGGGTGTGCCGCCGTAAAGCGTTTTAATTTCTCTGAGAACAACATGATTTTTCCTCCAATCCATAACCCCTCCGGTTAGCGTGTGCTAACCGGCACGTTTTGGAAAAGCCGCATTTCTGCGGCCCGGCTTGTCAAAAAGCCTTTTCGGCTTCTGTCAAGCAGAATGGGAGCCGTTCCGGACGGAGCGGCTCCCATATTCCCTATGTATTATAGCACAGGCATTTGTCTGTTTGCAAGGAGAAATGAACCGTCCGCCCCGGCTGCACCTGCGCGTCCTTTGGCGCGACGGTCACGCGCTGCGCCGGCGCCTCCAGCGGCAGCACGATGTTCCAGCCTTCCAGCTCCATACCGCCGGCGCAGGCGCGCGCGGGCAGAAAATTCCGGCAGCTGGTCAGGCGCGCCGCGCCCTGCATGGTGGGATGGTGCGCCAGCTCCTTCATGTCCAGAACGGCGCCGGACCGCCCGTTTTTCATGACGCAGACGGTCTGGCAGTTGCGGTAGCATTCGCCGAGATCATGGCTGACCCAGAGAATGGGATTCTGAAAATCCGACAATAGATCGGACAGCTCCAGCTCCAGATTCCATTTCAGGAAGCTGTCCAGCGCGGAAAACGGCTCATCGAGCAGAATGGTCCGCGGTTCGGAAACCAGAATTCGTGCCAGCGCGACGCGCTGCTGCTGGCCGCCGGAGAACTGCGCGGGATACTTTTTCTCCAGTCCTTCCAGACGGAAGCGGCGCAGGCTGTCCTGCACCTTCCGGCGGCGTTCGGCCTTCGTACCGGAGCGAACGCCGCAGAGGATATTCTGCATGACGGTCATGTTCGGAAACAGCGCATACTGCTGAAAGAGGTACCCGACCCGCCGCTGCTGCGGGGTCAGGTTGACGCGCGCTTCGCTGTCAAAGAGTGTCTTGCCGTCCAGCAAGATGCGGCCGCGGTCCGGTGTCATGATCCCGGCAATGCACTTGAGCGTGACGCTCTTGCCGCTGCCGGAGGCGCCGAGCAGCGCCATGATCCCGCCGGAGGTTTCAAACTGCGCGTGCAGGGTGAAGGCGCCCAGCTTCTTTTCAATATCGACCAGAAGGCTCATGCGGCTCCCCTCCTTCCGCGTCCGGCAGCCAGAAGATTTTTCTTTTCCAGCATATTCACGATCAGCAGGATCACCGCGGAAATGGCGATATTGATCAGCACCCATTTCAGCGCAAGTGCGTCGTTGTTGATCTGCCAAATCTGTTACCGTTGTTGATACCATATCAACAACGGTAATTTTTTATTTTCCGCCGTCCGAGGAGTGGTTTTTGCGAAAAGCAGGACTTTACCCGAACATTTCCGTCCATCGGCACGATGTACGCCCGGATTTGCTGCGGCCATGATGAGAAAGATAAGATACAATAAGTTGCGCAAATTGAAAATCGCATAAAAGAAGACATAGCTTGCAGGCTCTGGTAGAATGAAGTTACCACACAAACATTCGAAAGGAGACAGCAAACTATGTCCGAGAAAATTGTACAGCTGAATGAGGAAATTATCAAGGGGCAGCTCAAAGAATTAGTTCGAGGAAGTGTAGAAGAGACGCTGAACGAGCTGCTGGAAAAGGAGGCGGAGTCGCTGACGCAGGCGGCCCGCTATGAGCGCAGCGAGGCCCGTCAGGGCTACCGCAGCGGTCACTACGACCGGAATCTCACCACGACCTCCGGCGACGTCACGCTCCATATGCCGCGGCTCAAGGGCGTGTCCTTCGAGACTGCCATCATCGAGCGGTACCGCCGCCGGGAGAGCAGCATGGAAGAAGCCCTCATTTATTGGATATGGAAAGCTTTAGTACAAGCCAAAGCTAAAAACAATGACACTACTATGACTGAAGAAAAGGCACGTGCTTTATTTGAGGCGGAGAATGAGAATATACCATTTTAAAGTCGATATTACAATATGTCAGGTTCATTACAAAACAAAGCCAAAGTAACTTTACAATATCTATACTTGATATTATCTAAGTTCTTTATTGGAATGATAAAAGGATTCAAATTCTTCTTTATCCAAATACTCATATGGATAGCTGTTGAACTATTTTGTAATTTGTTGGGATATGAATTTTATTGGGAAAGATTTGGAATATTGGCACTGTCATTGCAAATTTGCATTCTGACATATACCATGCTATATAGCTGGTTCTATTCATTTGCCCCAATCAGATTAAAGAACATATTCATCCCTTATCTAATATATGCAAGTTTGGTCTATTTAGGGATAGTACAGGAACATGACTGGAATTTCAAAATA
>OGIG01001245.1_pt1 | contig 15637 bp, 13 predicted proteins | sample 1571601 | NCBI WGS metagenome assembly OGIG01 (sample SAMEA2581953, study PRJEB24529) | metagenome | biome: Human gut stool | place: China | collected 2011 | reverse complement strand
ATATGCACAACTTTTTATACATAAATCTTTTATCAATTTAATTCCGCCAACAGGTTTACTTATATTCATTTCAAATATTTGATTAAATACTTAAGAGGTGACAAATATGGTGCAATAAACCCAAACAAATACGAATATATATTTCTTGTCGTTTTAACTTTAATCCATTTATCAGGATAAGTATCAATAGGATATAATCCTTTAGGAATAGGCCATATAGAAGGACAATATGTATTATCCACCGATTTTCTGTCCATTAAAGCAGCCATTACACTAAACGAACTATTGCAAACAATATGATAATCACATTTTGAAATTAAGCAAAAATCCTCTAACAACGATTTGTGTATAATTATGCTGGGCATCTTTTTCTTAAAATCAGTAATGAGCTGACTTTTTTTATCATAAAAAAGAATAAATACAATATTCTCAGAAGTATCAGCTAATAACTTCCGTGCAGCTGTTACCCAGTATTTTTTTGAAAGCATAAAACCTTTTACTCTATAATCCAATGCATTCCTAAAATGTACAGAACAAAATTTTGTGCCTTCAGGATATTGCGCTTTTAAACCTTCTAATGTTTTTATACTTTCATTTTCTATCTCCTTAGGGAACTGAAACCACTCCTGTACCTCACTAAGACGATGCATAAAATATAAAGGAGAAATATAATGCCCTTTCATTAAAGTATTATCCGCTATTTGAATAACTTCTTTTTGTAACGAACTATTTCCCTTTCTATTTTCGATATACTCTTTATATCCTTTTGGAACTTCTGACACAATTTCATTTCTTATATTTTCAAAAATAGAAAGTAAATTACATCCAAATTTTTTATCAACATCATTCTTTAAAAATTGGTTATCATACTCATTTAATACACCAAATTTATATCCTTTATCCTTTGCTACACTTTTAATAGCTGCATAGGCAAACATTTGATTTCCCAACTGATCACTAAGTTTACAAATCAACATATTCTACTATTTTTAATTAGTCCATTCATGAATCATGATATCTGTAAATGTATCTTTTATCCTAGATCCAAACTTTTCCAATGTAAATTCACGATTTAGTTTTTCTTTTCCTGCGATTCCCATAGCCTTGCAAAGAGCTGGTTGCTTCATGAATATTTCAATTTTTTCTGCTAAAGCCTGTGCTTTTTTTCTTTCTACCACATAACCTGTTTTCCCCTCATCAATGATGGCGGCAATACCTCCTTCCTGCGTACTAATGCATGGAAGTCCATGCTCCATTGCCTCTAATAATACCAAAGGAAAACACTCATTGTTATAATAAGTTGGAAATACAAAAACATCTGCTTTCTGAAAAAACTCCTCCTTATCATTCCCATACTTGGCTCCATATGCAAAAATGCAATCTTTCATATTAAGTAGCTGTATCTTTTGTCGGAACTCCTCTTCCGTAATATCACTCCATTTACCTACAAAATGGCAATGGAACCTCTTCCCTTTTTCCTTTAGAATCCGACAGGCTTCCACCAGATCCCAAACTCCTTTTTCTTCAATCATATTGGAAAGGAAAAGAATATTAAATCCTTCATGACTGATACGAGCTGGCAGCTCCTGTTGAACCGGTATTCCATTGGGACAGATATACACATCTTTTTCTTTCACATATTTGCAGATATCCTGATAAAGTGGTTTGGCCAAAAGGATAACTTTCAGATTCTTAAAGAAACGTTGATATAACCAATTATCCAATATTCTATTTTGACGGGTTGCCACTCCTTTATTGTGGTAATGTACCACCACCTTCTGCCCCATTGCTTTCAACATCATGACTACTACGAAGTCCTTATAAAAAGCTCCTCCCTTGGCATTGGGTGTCACATAACAGAGATCGGGTTGAAAAGTTCTGACTTCTTTCCGAATCTTCCTTAACTGCCGGATAAAATCCCGCAACTTGCGGATTCCCCCTTTCCCGATATCCTGCAAACTCTTTGCAAGTGTCAGATTAAAATAACGGCAATCAAAAGCCTCATTGATTACCCGGCTGTCATGAATATATTTCCCCATCATGGCTGCTCCATGTACAGGAGGAGGCATGTGAAGAATAAAAAGAATTCTTTTCATCTATAAATAAAATACATTATTTTACTCCAAATGCGAATACCTATACTATGATATCTCATAGCCTCTTTATATAAATGTTTATCCACATCTGTTTTTGCTGGAAATTTGAATGACTTCTCTCCCTGGTAATCAAATTCATATTTAAAACGACTCCATTTCTTGCAATTAGTCCCTTGACCATCAAAGCCGTCATTCCGCACTTTACTTACAATAGGAAATAATGACACTTTATCCTGCAGGAATTGAGCGAAACAGAAACGGATAGCCCATGAATGATTTCGTCCATTTTTCCAGTCATTCAACATTTTAAAACAATCAGATCCACCCCATTGATTGAAAGCTTTTGCCATTTTAACATATTGATTCCAGTCTTTCAAATCCCAGTCTATGCTGTTCCATCTATCTGCCCAGGTACCCCATCCCCAGGAGCTGCTTCGAGTGCAAAAATAGGAATCAAATTTATAGTTGTGAGGCTTTTTGATTTTGTTACTATAGCCACAAATGGAAAAAACTTTTTTCTGCGTTTCATAGAAATTTAGCCCTTGGTTCATAAAAGAGAGAAAATTGGTAGAAACAATGAGATCATCTTCCAAAATGATAGCTTTTTTATATTTATTTATAATGAGACTTACTCCTTCTATTATTGATGGACCAAGACCTTTATTGTTTTTGCTGAAAAAATATTGGACAGTATTAAATCCTTTTATTGTCGTAATATAATTCTGAACTTCATAAACTGTTTCTTTCTCATTGGGAACGTTTGAACGTGGCCCATCTACGAAGATATACAAATCAGATAATTGTGCTTCTTTATTCTTGGAAAGTGAAATAATAAGATTCTTTAATGCCTCTATGCGATTGAATGCAAATAATATGATAGGTGCCAACATAATGGAAAACTCTTAGATTGTATAAGATACTTTTACTTTCTTCCTTTTAATTTCCATAGGAAGTTATAAATTGTTGTAGTATTAAAAGGTAATATTTTTATTGCTTTTGCAAGTATATATGATTGAATGTTTTTTTGAGATAGCATCTCAAATAAAATGGGATTTTCTGTAAAAAAAGCATTTACATCTGATTTGACTTTTTTATTCATTTTCCTAGATTGTTCTAGAATAGAGTGAATGTATGAAGAACAAATTCTTGCGTAATATTTTTTGTCATAAGTCTTCACTTCTTTTGAGTAGAAGTCCATATTACTTTTCAGAACAATCATTAGATCATATATTCGTTTAGGATTCTGGGTATGTGTTATGGAACCTTCCCTCTGAAAGTGATGATAAAGTGGAGTTGAAATAGTCTGTACATCAGATGCCATATATAATAATCTAGGCATTAACTCTGAATCTTCATGTAATATGCCTTCATAAAAAGTGAATGAATTAGTTATTAAAAAGGAATGCTTACAGATATAGCAAACAGCACATGTTGGAGGATATTCTTTTAATAATTGTGAGCCTGTAGATAATTTACAACTAACATATTTACGTGCTAGCATCTCTTTATTTCCTATATTGCGATAGTATTGTGTCATAAGTATGACATCAGGTGAAAGTTTTATATATGTTAGAAGTATTTCAATACTATTTAATTCTATCCAATCATCAGAGTCAATAAACCATATATATTCTCCTTTGCTATATTTAATGCCATAATTACGTGCAGAACTTAGACCACCATTAGCTTTTTTAAGTATTTGAATGTTTTTATTGATGTAATTTCTTGAAATATTTCGTATTAGATATTCACTATTATCTGTACTTCCATCAATTACAAAAATGATTTCATAATCGTTTGATAGTGTTGTTTGATTCAATAAACTATTTGCACATTTCTCTACATATTGTTCAACATTATATACCGGAACTATTATTGATAATTTCATATATTACTATTTTTTATAGTGTTTGTATTTATATATATTGGATATAATGTTTATAAAAAAGTCTTTTATAGACAAATGACATTTGGTTTTCAGTATACTATATATAATTTTATCTGTATAACCTAGTGTCTGATGTGTTTTTATTGTTTGAAATTCTTGAAGTATTTTTGTTCGTTTTCTATAATTCAATTTACTTTGTGAAAAGTATGCAAATTTTATATGTAAAATTTTATATGTTTGGTATGTTAACTTACTAAATTCAAAGTATGATTTATTTAGAAATTTTTCTGATATCTTTTTGCGTAAAATGTATATTTGTTCGTTACAATTATTTAGTTCTTGATATGTGTGGAGCTTAAATGTTAATGATTGTGGATTTTCTATATAATGATATAAAGCAACATCTCTCCATGAGATGCTTTGTGTATATTGTAGACATGTTAGAAAGAAGATTGAATCTTCTCTTAGTGATATATTTGTGGGAAATTCTATATTGTTTTTATGTATAATTTCTCTCTTTATTATTTTATTACAACTCCATCCTAGAAGATTATTCTTTTCAATATATATTAAATCTTGAATAAAGTTTCCAGAAGGGATCTTATTATATTTCATTGTATTTATATTTTCCCCCTCTTTAGATATTCCTTGGAAAACTATGTCTGCCATATTTCCTTGAAAGTATGTTTCGAGATATTGCGAATCTATCCAGTCATCACTATCTATGAATGTTATCCAATTTCCTTTGGCATATTTTAAACCTGTATTTCTTGCTTTACTAACTCCTTCATTATTTTTATGGATTACCTTGAATCTTGTATCGTTGTGACAAAAAATGTCGCATATTTTTCCTGATTTGTCTGGACTGCCATCATCTACTAAAATAACCTCATAATCAGTGAATGTTTGACTCTTTATACTATTTAGGCATTTATATAGATGTTGTTCTGATTTATAAACAGGGATTATGATAGATATTTCAGGAATTTTCATTGTATATATTGGAAGAATAATTTAATTAATATGAGTTTTGCTTTAGTTTTCCAGTTTAATAAATCTAAGTAAGAGAACTTTATTGAAGTTATCATATTTCTTAAGTTTTGCTTTTCTGGCAATGTTAGTTCGTAACGTAATCTCCATAATGTTAGAATAAAATAGCCATACACTAAACTTTCTCCTACATGGGTCATATAATCGTTTACTTCTAGTTTACGTACAATATTTAAATGGTTGAACGTAATACTTATATTTTTCCTATTGTCCTTAAAATTCCCCATTGCTGAGTGCTCTCTTATGAAATATGTGTAATAACCAATATCACAAAAAGCATATTTCTTTATATTAAGTAGCGCAGAAGTGAAAAAAAGAAAATCTTCTGATATCTCCACTTTAGGGATGAACCGAATGTTATTTATAATTTCTCTTTTTATTAATTTGTCCCATAATGCATTTGTTCGTTTATTGACCCAATAGTATCCTATCTCTTTATGTGTTACTAGTGTTTTATTTTTTACACTATAGAATATTTTATTACCATTAGAATCTATTCGTAGATGTGACTTTTGAATAACATCATTATCTTCTAGATAGGGGGGGATGGTTAAAAAACTTTGAGAAATTTCATCATCAGAGTCAACAAAGGCAACCCATTTTCCTCTAGCTTTGTTTAGGCCATAATTGCGAGCAATGCTTACACCTTCATTTTTTTTGTGATATACAAAAAATCTTTTATCATTTTGGGCGAATCTTTCACAAATATCACCTGAATTATCAGTGCTTCCATCGTTTATTATTATAACTTCGAAATCGTGATTCTCCTGCACTTTTATAGAACGTAAGCAACGATATATATATTGAGCTGAATTATATACTGGAATTATTATAGAAATTGTGGGAGGAATTATTTTAGACATATTTTTAGATAATCAAATGCGTGTTGACGAAGATTTTCTATTCGAGTATTTACTTTATTGTAATCTATTTCTTTTAATATATTGTTATTGTTTTCTAGATCTTCAATCATTTGATATCGATCCTCAAGTCCTAATTGTTTTAATATTGATATAGCACGATCATCTTCTGCATTGTGTACACCTTTCCAGTTGTATGACCAAAAAGTTCGATTAAATAAAGCTGAAAATAATGTGCCATGAAAAGATTGCGTAAGAACTAGAGTTGCATTTTTCATTAAACCTAAGAAAGCTAAAGGACCAGTTGTAGAATATTTCTTGAAGCCATATTTACTTAACTTATATATTGCAAATGATTTATAGTCTATTGTATAAATTGGCATATTTGTTCTTTGAGAAATCTGTTGTAGAATTTTATTCGTTTCTGGTCTGTTATGGTAAAATGCATAATTAAAAATATATTTTCCTTGAATTTCAGGAATCGGTAATGCTTCACACCAAATTTTAGGTGTAAGTAATAGTGTTGGATCTGCAACGATCTCAATATGTTTACCAGTTAATTCTTCTAACCACTTTTGCCCGTTAGGTTCACGGACGGATAAATGACTATATTCATTGAGCATTTTTTTATATTCTTGAATGTTATCTGCGTATTTAAGAATGTTGGAGCCTCCTAAACTGGGGGAAAATGCTACTTTTTTTACATTCTGAGAAAAGTTTAAAAAATATTCTTTGCCAGCATCGCCACATCGAACATTCCATATTTGATCTCCCCCTGAGATTATCATATCATATTTGTTCGCAATTTTTTCAAGGCCTTTTGTCGTAAATAGTTTTTCTGCACTGGTAACAAGATGATCATTTAAAAAGGCATTATAGCTTTTGTATGAATCTATAAAAGAATGGATATGCTTTATTCTATTCAAATTATTAATAATTCCTGTTTTATTCAATCTTAAATCAATAAGGCCATAAATATTTCGTGATGTTTGATTGGAATAATTAATTATTTCACAATCTTGTTTATAAAGGTTTTGCAATACATACTGTAATGCAAAAGCTTGAAGCATTGAACCACAATTATGTGATGATTGAAATGTGAGTATACCAATTTTCATGATTATTTTATTTTTATGATAATTTTATGTAAATAAATATGCAAAAATTCTTTTTCGGATTTATCTAGTCCTAATAAATAGATTGATAAAGTTGTTGTTATTATAGCTGTGATGATAACTACTCCTACACGCAGTATGGATGTAGGCAATATGAAATGAATAAAAAGAGGTAAAATAGGGGATATAATAACTATCATAAGAACAGGTAAATAAACCTTTCTAAAGAAAATGATTAAAGAAAAATTTGGATAAAAATACCTTACAAAAAGAAGCCTGGATATTTGTGATATCAAATCAAATGTCCAATGTGTAATAAAAACACTTATTGGGTTAAAGTTATGTTTCAGTAGATATAAAGATATAGGTATTGTCATTAGTAGTATTATGCTGTTTGTGATCTGAAAGATTTTAATTTTACCATTTGCCATAATAGCTGCTCCTAGTCCATTAGATATGGAATCAATAAGTGATATGCATAATATAATTCTTACAAAATTTGATGTGTAATTGGGGACATTATTTAGCCAAATGATTAGTATTTCGTCTATTTCAATGATTATAGGTAATGCTAATAGAAATAATACGAAAAAAGAAATCTTACAACTTCGAATCACTAAGGAAATTAGATAATCGTAATTTCTACAAGCACAAGATTTTGTAATTTGTGGATTTATAGCAACTTGAAAATTGGAACAAAATCCATTTACTGCACCTTGAACTTGTACAGCGATAGCTCTTGCAGCGTTTATGGCTAGGCCATTATATATATTTAATAGTATATTAATACCTTGGCTTAATCCTATCATTGCGATATTTCCGAATAAATTCCATCCAATAAAGGCACCTAATTTTTTTATACTAGACTTATCAAATGATTTGATAAGTTGTGTTTCAGGAAAATGTTTTTTGCAATATAGTTGATAGATACATCTAATAATAAGTTGTATAACAAACATTAGGATTGCATAAATAATAAGTTTGTCTGAGTCAATCAATTTTAAGAAATATACTATAACTAATTTTAGAACTACTTCTAATATGGATATATATGCAAATGTATCCATTCTCTCATGTGCAATAATTAATGCATTGTAAGGCAAACTGATGATAATTGTGATACATGAACATATAGACATTTGATATACCCAGATTGCGGCATTTAGACGTTCAGATGGAATATTAAGTTTCTCCAATATGAAGTATAAGCCGATAGTCTGTGCTATAATAAAGATAAAAACTGCAACAAATAAATGGATATAAATACTAGTTGAAAATGTTAATCGAAGCTGCTTGAATGAGTTTTCTCCTAAAGCAAAATTAAGAAAGCGTTGAGTTGCACTTGTAAGTGCAGTTTGCATAAATGAAAATAATGCAATTACTCCTCCAACAACATTATAAAGTCCATAGTCTTCAAAACCTAATGTTGATAATACAATTCTGCTAGTATATAAGGAAATAGCCATATTTAACAGCATCCTTATATACAAAGATATGGTATTTCTTGCTAAGCGTTTGTTATTAGAACTTAATGTCATCTTTTATAAATTGTTACTAAGGTATTTTGAAGACTCAATCTGTTTCTCATGTAGTATTCTTTCAATCTCTTGTCTGTTGATTGATGTTAATATATTTTGTGTCGAACTTATATTTAAAATTCTGTCTTGTAAATTAAAATTTGAGAGAACCGTTTCAATTCTTGAGTTTCTACTTTTCCCTAATCCTGCATTATCTAATTTTATGTAAAAACAATTGCTGAGCATCATAGAGAAGACGAGTCCATGGAATGAATCTGTTATAACTATTTTTGCTTTTTTTATCCATCCTATAAATTCTTCAGGACCAGCATCTGCTACACAATGATATTTTATAGTTTGTTGTAATGAAGCTTTCCCAAGAATTATTATTTCAAGATTATTTTCACTTGCAACCTTTGTACAAAAATTTAAGACCTTTTTTGAAAGTCCTTTAAGAAAAAAAATTAGTAAATATGGTTTAGAAAAGGTCGGTAAAACAAGTATGCTTTTCCAATAATCTGTACCTATTAATAATGTTGGGTCTAAACATATAGGCACTTTTTTATCTAATATTTCACATATAATACTAGCTCCTTCTTTTTCTCTACATGATATAGCTTTATAATTTGATAGCCATGGTTTAAACATTTTTTTGTATGATTCCTTTAATCCTGCAACTCCAAAACTAGATGCATATGAGATTTTATGATTCGAATCTGTGAAAGTCAGGAAATAAGGTTCAAGAGGTATACCAATTGTAGGATTCCAAACCTGATCACTTCCTGTTATATAAATATCATATAGAGGTGGATTTTGATATAAAGCATCTATGCAATAGTATGGTTGTGAGTATTTTATTAATGAATTAAATTTGTTAAATTTTTGTTCTCTAATCTTATCGGCTTCTTTATAGATTTTGTTTAAAAGAAATATTGAAATTGAAGTTTTTAATCTTTTGAACAGATTTGTTGACTTTTTCCCTCCGTTTCTATAGGGACTTTCATAAATAGTATATCGTTTACTTGGAATATATCCTTTATGTATGTTTCTATATAAATCGATTATTTCACAATCAAATCCTTTCGATTGCAAATATTTCCAAAGAGCATGTGCTTGTAAACAAGCTCCGTAACTTGTTGATTTATGAATTGTTATGATTCCTATAGTTTTCATATTCTAATATAGCTTTAGTTATTATATTTTTTTTACGCTTTTGTGCTTTTTGGATTAACTTATTCCATATTTTGAAATATATTTTGTAGAATAAATTCCTTTTCTTTCCTTTTAAAAATGCTGATACCCATAAAAATCGTGGTATTATTTTTAAATGAGAATATAAATTGCAAGTCATTCTCGAGGAAATATGTAAGGATTCTATGAAATTAATTTCTTTTTTGAAAATATTAGCTGTTGATATGAAGTCAAGGGCTCTTGAATTATTTATAAAGAATAATGAAGTCCCTAATTTATTTTTTATTTTATTATCTCCCCAATAATCTCCTAATGTAATATCTGCTATTCTTGGTAATTTGGCAAAAGGACAATGCATGCATGCTGGTCTTAAAAAATATTCGGAGAGAAACATATTGTAAAAAACATCATTCCCTTTATTAGGTGTTAGTAGTTCTTTATCGTAACTTCTATATGTACATTTTTGTGATAATTCCCATCCATCTTTTTTAGTTCTAAATGATACTATTTGTGATGCTTTATAGAAATTCTTTGAGGCGTTTAGTACATCAAAACTTGGGACTCCATGGCATATAATTTCTATCGTGTAGAGGTTCTTATGTAACTTTTTAGGTAAAAAGTTTAATAATCCACCTATTTGGCATGGTGTTCCTGAGAATAAAACTTTATTCGATTCTTGTAAGTGTTGTTTTACTTGTGTATATGTATTTGAAACATTACTTTGTAAGTATTTAGAGTTTTGAAATTGAATAATTTCATCAGATGTTCTTGCGAATTTATGGCTTAACTGTTCTGTTTCTTGATTCCAAACAGCACCATATACTATTGAATGCTGATATATTTTTATAAAAGATAAGGCTAATTCTATAAAGATTCCTCCGCTTGCACTTCTTAATAGATTGTTATTAGATAAACTCCAGCCAATATATGCATTAGGTGTATAATTTTCTATTGTAGGTGGATTTATTACTGGACATACTTTTTCACATTTTTTGCATTGAATACATTTAGTGTAATCTATGTCAATTTGATAAAAGCCTCTATTATTTTTATTTATAACTATTGCATTTTGTTTGCATGTATCATGGCAAGCCATGCAACCCGTACAATTTTTAAAATGAGGTAAGTGAATTTTGCTTGACATATGAATGTGATTTTATTTTTTCTTTATAACATAAGTATGAAATATAAAATGCTAAAGAATGAATTAAAAAGTTTCCAGATCGGAAAACTTCTGCATTAGTGAAAGAAATCGAAAGCATAAAAATAAAATATATGCTAATATAAATGTATCGAGAATTATAAGATAATAAAAAAAATGGTTTTAAAAATAATTTTATTAGAAAAAATATAGATATGGGACCGATAATAAATGCTAAGCCTATTAATCCTATGTCTTGATAAAATAAACCTTGTGATGTAATACTATCTAAGTTTTTTTTGAATTCTCCACTATACGGAATTCCTGATCCTATTATATATTCTAAAGAAGATTTTTGATATGTATGACTATAATAATCGAGACATTTCCATCTAATATAATCTTTATTTCTAAAAGTTTCGTCACTTTTTGTTTGTTTCTCAACCATATATGTTATCTTTTCTTGAACAATTGGCATTTGGTATAAAGGATATGTAAAGATAAAAAAAATTAATATTATTCTTTTTATCTTTACATATCCTTTATACCAAAGTAAGACTAGCATGATAAAAGAAAATAATATTATCGCTATAATTTGTGTACGAAATGCTTGGAGAATTATGGGTACGGATAATATTATTAATGAAAATAAGTATTTTTTGTTTCTGTTTATTAGGAATTGATTTAGAGAGCAGAAATATGATAAAAATATAGAAGCTGAGCAGGTAATTCTGAATCTAGCTTCAGTTGATAAAGCTATAGCATTTTCTTGAACCTTTAAAAATATAATACCTTTCTGTAATAATATGAATTGGATGATGTAAATTATTGCTGTCAGTATCCCAAATAAAATAATTACATTTTCAGCTATCGTTTTTTTTATTTTTAGTTTTACGAGTAAATAAAAAAATAAAATAGAAAGATAATTAGAGGAAGCTCTTAATGAATCTAAAATAGGTTGTTCTCTTATTAAATAGGCTGAAATTGTAGATAAGCAAACAAAAAATACAAAGTATAATATTACTTTTGTATATTGATTTGATAACAGTATTGTATTTTTGCAGTATAAACCTAATATCAACATAAACAACATTATAGGAAATGTTGTCACACCATAAAAATTAGATAATAGTAAAAGTAATAATATTAATTTATATTTCATTATTTCCCTCTCTTCCTAGATGAAGTGATTTTTCATCTTCATAACCATATCCGTAACCATATTTCTTGCCATAACCATATTTGCCATACCTGCCATATTTGCCGTAGCCATAGTAGTAACCATTTTTGCGCTGATCCATATCAATTCCATTAATCAGGGTACAGAGATTGGGTAACTTATTCTCTCGTTTCAAGTCATTGATCAGTTCGTAATCACTCTTATGGGTATAATCAGCACGACAGACATAGACACTCAGATCTGCTACACGGGCAATCAGCTGGGTATCGGTCACCATACCGATCGGGGCAGTATCCAACAGGACATAGTCAAAGGACTGTTTCAATTGCTCAATGGCTTCATCCAGCGTTTTCCGTGCCACCAGTTCCGTGGGATTGGGAGGAACGGTTCCACCCGGCAGGATAAAGAGGTTGGGGGAGATGGCAGAGGGCTGGCAGAGACTGAGCAGATCGGTATGCTTCGGATCTGCCAGATATTGGGTAATCCCCCGTTCCTTATGAGAAATCTCGAAGACTTTGTTCAGTCCGGGTTTGCGGATATCCAGACCGACAATCACCACCTTCTTGCCCATAAAGGCAAAGCTGCAGGCCAGATTTCCGGCATTGAAACTCTTGCCTTCGCCGGAAGTAGTGGAGGTAAAGAGAATCACTTTCTGACCTTCTCCCAGCATATATTGTAAATTCGTACGGACGGAACGGAAGACTTCTTCCATCAGGCCGTTGCGGTTTTCCTGCACTACAATGGGATGTCCTTCCGTATCGGTCAGAGGAATATCTCCGACTACGGGGACATCAGTGATCTTTTCAATATCAGCCCGGCTTTCGATCTTGAAACGGAGCAGGTTGCGAAGGTAAATTACAGCAATAGGAAGACCTAATCCCAAAACTAAAGCAATGAGGTAGAACATTTTCCCGTTCGGACCAACCATACCACCTGCCAGCGGTTCTTCCACCATCCGGCCATTATTTGCCGTAGCAGCTAAGGTTATCGCATTTTCTTCGCGTTTCTGAAGCAGCATCAGGTACAGGCTTGCCTTGATTTCCTGCTGGCGGGAGATGCTAAGCAGTTCTTTTTCCTGCTGGGGGGCATTGCTGATGCGGTTCGCAAACTGGGCGGCTTCATGATTCAGGTCGTTGCGGGTGATTTCCAGTCCTTTCAACACACTTGCTACGGAGGTCTGGATATTCTTTCGGGTAGCTTCCAGAGAAGTATCCAGATTGACTACGGCCGGGTTGCTTTCGCTGGAAGTGCGGAGCAACCGTTTGCGCTCGGTCAGCATTTCGTTATACTGTCCGATCAGGGTGGACAGCCCGTTGTCGCTCAGCCCGATATTGGCCGGGATGATCTCCATCCGGTTCTCGGGACGTTCGATGTATTCTTTCAGGAATTCTACAAGACGGAGCTGGGTAGCATTCTCAGCCCGTTTCTGCTCATATTCGGCATTGCCTTGCAGAGCCAGCTGTGCATCGCTGGTCAGGTCGGTCAGTCCAGCCTTCTGCTTATACTGAGCCAGTTCGCTTTCCGTGGTGCCCAGTTCATGATTGATGATGCTGATGCGTTCGTCGATAAATTCAGCTGTCCGGCTGGCTACCTCGTTCTTGTCATCGTTGGCATCGGCATTATAAAGCGCTACCAGCGTATTCAGGAAATCCAGTCCCCGGCCTACATGGGTATCGTTGTAGTTCAGTCGTACAATGGTGGTCTGTTTGCTGGTCGGCTCAGCAGACAGATTCTCCTGGCACATCTTGGCGGCGGAGGTAGGGGATACAATCTGTACCTGAATGCTACGTTCTTCCTGGATCTTTGTACTATCTTTCGCGTTAAGCGTCAGGGTTCCCACGGGAGTGACGAGTACACCGGGCAGACGGTCAAAGGTCTTTCCAGTGGTGTTCTCATTCTCATTCTGAATATATGTTGCAGTAGCCTTGACTCTGCCGTCAGGTGTATAGTCCAGTTGTAAGCTTAGGGGGGCAGTCAACCTTTCCGCTTCTTCGGGAGTCATCCAGACCTTGATGGGAGTATCATGCTTATAAAGCGGAAGGGCATAGCCGAAGCTGCGGGGCTCTGCATAGCGGATGTTCAGTCCCAGGGTATTGACAACCTTTTTGATTAAGGTGCGGGAATGAAGAATCTCCATTTCATTGTCGAAATTACCGGCCATGCTCAGCATGCCCAGATCCTGCATGGTGGCAAGCGGACTGTTGGCATTGCCTTTTCCTTTGTCGTCTTGCTTGATCAGCACCGTCGCATTCACATTATAAACCGGAGTCTGATAGCGCAGGTAGCCCCAGGCTCCGATCAGGCAGAGAATGAGACAGGCCACAAACCAGGGCCAGTACATCAGGTATTCAAACAGAATCGCTTTATAGTCAATCGGCTTTTCGTCTTCAGCCGTAAAAAGGTCGTCGTATTTTTCGTTGCTCATGATTTTGCTTATTTAAAGATGGTGACTAACAGGCTGGCCAGAGAGACCAGGATGGAGGTTGCAGAAATGGCAATGGTGGTGGTGTTGCCAATGTCAGAGTTGCGGGATTTGGTCTTGTTGGGAGTGACATAGAGAATGTCATTCTGCTGGAGATAGAAATAGGGAGAACGGATCAGATTGGCATCGTTCAGGTTCAGTTCCTGAATGTCGCGTCCTCCGTCTGCCGTTTCGCGGACCAGTTTCACATTGTCACGCAGACCGTAAATCGTCAGATCGCCTGCCATGGCCAGGGCTTCCAGTACATTCACTTTTTCATTCGTAACAGTGAAGGTTCCTGGTTTATTGACTTCACCCAATACGGAGATCTTATAGTTCACCATGCGTACAGTGACAATTGGGGTCTCTTTCAAATAGGGGATTAGTTGGGAACGAAGCATGTCCTCGCATTCATTCTTTGTCATGCCGCCAACTTTCAGACGTCCTAACACGGGGAAGTCTATTTCTCCTGCGTTGTTCACCAGATACTGCTGTAAGCTTGGCTGAGTCGTTGTCTTGTAATTGATTGCGGCATTGGTCGGATCTTGTACTGTCAGATTAAAAGGGGCTGCTACGGTTGGATCGGTGGTACTGACGGTAATGGTCAGCAGATCCTTGGGCATGATCCGGGCGTCGTAGAGCGGAATTTCTCCGGCCGGTACATTGACTGTCGCAGAATTCTGCAAATAGGGCACCTTCTTATAAGAGGTACAGCCCGACAGCAGGAAGGCTGCTGTCAGGAAGCAGAGAATGTTTGATTTGAATGTCATAATGATTTTAGGTTTCCTTTGATGTTACTAAGCCGTCGCGATTCCGGGGGCCGGAATCTGACTGACTTTCCGATTTTTGCTGAATAGATTCATTGTTGACCACCACGCCCCGGGGGCCGGAACCGTGGTCACTTCCTCGTCCGGGGGCCAGAGCGAAAGGAAGCTACGTTTGGGGTGCGCTTCGCGGTTACCTCTCCCAACCGGGGACCGGGAAGAAGGGATAAAACCGGAATTTTTTAGCTGCAGATGCAATTGTTATTCACAATTGCGAGACAAAGGTAACTATCTTATTTTAATTTAAAACAAAATTTCCAATCAATAGTTCGTTAAAATTTGAGATAATGGCTAAGCAGCTTTACGTTGCCAGC
>OGIG01001239.1_pt1 | contig 15772 bp, 17 predicted proteins | sample 1571601 | NCBI WGS metagenome assembly OGIG01 (sample SAMEA2581953, study PRJEB24529) | metagenome | biome: Human gut stool | place: China | collected 2011 | reverse complement strand
AAGAATGCGCTACACTTATTTTGCAAGTGTGGCAAAGAAAGAGGGTTACGAGCAAATCTCCGCTATCTTTACCGAAACGGCCGATCAGGAGAAAGAACATGCAAAACGTATGTTTAAGTTTTTAGAAGGCGGTATGGTAGAAATCACCGCATCTTATCCCGCAGGAGTTATCGGCACTACATTGGAGAATTTGCAGGCTGCCGCTGCAGGCGAGCATGAAGAGTGGTCGTTGGACTATCCTCACTTTGCCGATGTGGCCGAGCAGGAAGGCTTCCCCGAAATAGCCGCCATGTTCTATGCCGCGGATGACGTAGTCGATCTCTGCGCCCATGCGCTTATTGAGCATGTAGTAAAGCACGTCGCTCTTGCGCTGGCCACGGTAGTCGTCCGGTTCGTAGATGGCCTCTTCCGAGGGGATCAGGACCTTGAACTCGCCATGATAGACTACGGCATAGATGCGGTCGGGATTGGTCTTGCCACGCTCCACACCTCGGATAGAGTCTGTGAGGATGCGCTTGATCTTCATGGACTCTACCAGATCAAGCAGATCGTTCTGAATCCGGTCTGCATCAGTCAGGACCTGACGCTCCTCATCAATGGCGACGATCTTTTTCTTTGCCCGGCGAGGCGTCTTTTCACCTGTGGATAGGACTGCCGGAGTATCCGATTCCTCGTCCTCCGGTAGTGCTTCCGGCTCCTGTGGTACTGGCTCTGAAACAGGTTCTTCAGGGGTTTTAGATTTTCTGGATCTGGGTTTGCGAGCCGGCTTTTCAGGCTCGATGGCATCTTCAGAGTCTGGGGGACGGGGGGATTAAATTGCTTTCCCTGGGATTCCATCGCCGATTCCAAGTCAGTATGGGGGCCTGCGCTCAGGTCGTCGGGCAGCTTGCCGTTTTGGATGCCGCCAGCTTGGATCAGCTCAGATAATTCCTGAGCTTGGCCAGAAAATGAATTCTGGTTCGGGTCGTGGGTAAAGTCAGTCATGTAGCATTCCTCCTTCAAAGTCAGTTTGGGGCACTAAAAGTCTGCAGGTGGTTTGGAACTTTCATATAAAGGCGCCTTCCTGCGCGCAGTGGCGGCCGGCTTTCCTCTAGACGGTATGGCTGGAGTCGGTATGGGAACGGGTGGGACAGGTGGGTCAGGCTTTGCGGCACGGTAGTCGCGGATGGAGACTTTCTTGATCTCCTTGGCAAAGGGGTGGTCCACGTAGTCGAACTTCTTGGCCTTCAGGATATCCTGACTGCGCACGATGATGAGCAGTTCATCGTTGGGTAGACGCAGGACCTCGTCCGGTGTGAGAAGGCGGCGCCGCCCGAGTCCTTCGGTGTAGCGGTACTGGGGGATGACCTGTGCGATGGCGATGCTCTGGCGCATGGTCATAACTGAGTTGACTTCGACGGTCATATCGCCGCTGCGTTCGCTGAAGTATTTGGCGGAGATGTCATCGGTACAGCCCAGCATCAGCTGTGTGTCCGCATTGCCGATCAGCTCGGCCCAGAGGTTGTCTGGATAGCGGTTTTGGATCTGGGGCAGCGATTGGCAGCACATCATGATCTGCAATGACCGGGAGCGGACAACGCTGACTTTCTTGGCAAAGTCCGGTATGACGCCCACGTTGTTCATCTCCTCCAGAATGATGTTGACGGGTATTTTGCAGCGCTGGTCTGGGCGGCTGTCGGCGTAGCGGACCAGCTTGATGAACAGACAGCTGAAAAAGAGGGAGGAGAGAAATTCCAGTGACGAGCTTTGGTCGTCGAGGATGATGAAGTAGGCGCACTTTTCTTTGCCGGGCAGTTCCAGATCAATGTCGTTGCTGCGGGTGATGCGGCAGATGGCCTCGTTCTGGAGTACCTGAAGGCGGGTGCCGAGGCCCAGCACGATGCCGGTGCGCACGGTGTCGCTGGCCTGACTGAACAGCCAGTAGGAGGCTTTGGCCGGATGGGTTACGGGAAGACATGGCGGTCAGCTGCTTCTCTGTGTTGCGGGTCAGCATCTGGTAGACGGCAGGGAGGTTTCGCTGCTCGGGCGGGCGGCTGGTGTCCTGATCCACATAGAGGATGAGTGCCTTCAGGAGATTGGCCTCACCGTTATCCCAGAAGTGGTCGCCTTTGTTGTCACCCTTGGTGTTGGCGATGATGATGTCGGTGAGGATCTGGGCCATAAGCGTGTCACCATTCAGGTTGAACATGGCGTTCCAGGAGTCGCCGAACTCGGGCTGGACGAGGTTGAAGACCCGGACGGTATAGTTGTGTTTGCGGAACAGCTCGACAGTGTCGGTGTAGATCTCTGATTTCGGGTCTGATACCAGTACCGACTCGCCACGGCGGATGGACTGGAAGATGGCCGGGCGGATGACGCCTCTTGACTTCATGGTGCCGCTGGCGCCGTAGATGACCACGTGCTTGTTGTACCATGTGTCTTCCGGGAGGCAGATGACATCACCATTCTCTTCCCGGCCCAGTATGATGCCGCGTGCCTTCTTTGGACTGGCCACCTCCAGGATCTCCTTCTTTCGCTTTTCGGTCATCCAGTTGGCAGTGCCATATGTGCCCCGTTTGCTGCGCACGAAGTTGCGGTCGTCCAGGTCCTTGCCTCCAAACCGATCCCGCAGACGAAGGAAGAGGAAGACGCCGGAGCCAACAGTCAGGATCAACAGCGCTGCGCAAAGTCCGGCGGGAGTAAAGGCGTGGCGGATGCAGTGGAGCGGGTGATACTGCAGCGGTGCGATCTGCGCCGTTCCTGTCATACCGCCACTATGTAGCCAATCCTCGTAATTGATCTGCAGTTGTGCCACCAGCCCGCTGAGATAGAGCAGTGCGCCCGGACCCAGTATGGCGGCAAGTGCAATACCGAGTTTTCGGATGGTTTCTTTCTTCAAAGATTTGCTCCTTTGCTTACAGTGGGTCCAAGTCAAGAGCCTCTTCCAGTACCTCGATGGTGAGTTCTCTGAGCTGGACCCGGTTGCCAAGATACTCTCTCAGAAATGGCGTCTGCCACGGAAAGCACAGCAGCTCAACCGGTGCCGAGATATGTTCCAGTGCTTGTTTGAGCCGCAGCAGGCGGGCAAGGTCACCGTCCAGATGGGAGAGGATCAGGATGTCGCCGCGTTTAGCGTCGCATTCAATGCTGCCGGGGGTGTCCGGTCTCAGTTCCGGAGGGAACAGGGCGGAGAGGAGCTGTTCCTGCCAGTCGGGCTGAAGCAACAGACGCAGCTGTCGGACACCCTGTCGGTCCATGGGAATGAAGTGGATATGGGGATAGATACGATCAAAGCGCAGATCCATGCGGCGGCTGTTGGCGGAGGAGAGCAGAGTGGTTAGGGCAACATTGTTGCCCTGACCTAATAGCAGCGCCCGATCCACCCGGTCAACACCGGCATTCATACGCGCCACCTCTGTGAGGTGGTTGGCGGTTTTGAACTCGCCCATATCTCCGCCAAATAGCATTTATTGACTATAGTAGCGCAAAATATGACGATATGAATGCGTGAAAAACAGCTTTTGTATCCTACTGATTTGCGGTATCTTTTATTATAAAAAGAGCGAACAAATGCGAGGATGTACTCTTTGTTTGGTACAAAATAAGCATAGCACCCGAAGCGGATATGAAGCCTCGGAAGCTATGCTTATTTTTGTTATAATGGGAGGGCAATGGATGGACGGTCTCTTTGATAAGCCAAGCGCTCGAGCTGTAAACAGTCCTCCGCCCTCTTGTTATAAAGATTCGATTGAGCAGGTTGCTCCGGCTATGCCGCGTGCGCGTCACGAACCAATTTGAATCGTAATAAGCCGGTGCGGAAGCATTGCAATATTTTATCAGGAAAGAAGGAATGCCCATGCTCAGTATCGGGATCGATGTGTCCAAAGGAAAAAGTACCGTGTGCGGAATGAAGCCGGGAGGAGAAATCGTGTACACTCCGTTTGAAGTTCAGCACACGAGGGAAGGGATGTCGGAGCTGGTTTCGCTGCTGCGCGGCAGCGGCGAAGAGGTTCGTGTCGTTCTGGAAAGCACCGGCAGCTACCATTGCCCGGTGGTGGCCGCATTGTTGGAGAACGGAATATTCGTCTCCGTTGTCAACTCGCTGCGGATGAAGCGGTTTTGCTCACAAAGCATCCGCAGGGTGAAGACCGATCAAATCGACGCCATGCAGATCGCTTTGTACGGCCTGGCCTATTGGCAGGAGCTTCAACCGACCAGACTGCCAGAAAATACATATCGGGAGCTTCAGCTCCTGGCGCGGCAATACTACCAGATGACCTCCCTCCTGATCAAAGCGAAGGTCGATTTTAACGCCCTCTGTGACCAGGTTTTGCCCGGTATGCAGGAGCTCATGAACGACCATGCCGGACGGCACAAGCTTTCGGACTTTGTCCTGCGCTATCATCACACCACTCACATCCTCGAAATGGGAGAAACGCGCTTTCGGAAGGATTATTGCAAATGGGCGGAAAAAAAGGGATACCGCAATCACGAACGTATGGCAGCGCTCATCTTTGCCACAGCTCAAAACGGTATCCCTGTGCTTCCCGACGCACCATCTACGCAGATCGTCATTACGGAAGCGATACGAGTCCTCCACACAGTGGAGGCGTCCCGTGACGCTATTTTAACACAGATGCAAGCTCTCGCCAAGACTCTGCCGGAATATTCTCTCGTGCGCGAAATGCCCTGCATCGGGGACACGCTGGCTCCGCGCCTGATCGCGGAGATCGGAGATGTCCGCCGCTTTCACAGCAAGCGGGCGCTCATCGCATACGCCGGCATTGACGCGCCGCCGTACCAGTCCGGCAAATTCTGCGCGAATAACCGGCATATCTCCAAGCGGGGAAATCGCTATCTGCGTAAGACCGGGTACGAAGTCATGCAGAGCTATGTGATGCACAAACCGGCAAACGATCCGATCTTTACATTCATTGAGAAAAAACGCAGCGAAGGAAAATGCGGTAAACTTGCCATGATGGCAGGCCTGAATAAGTTCCTCCGGATCTATTATGGCAAGGTCACAGAACTCTACCGCAGCTCGTCGGCAATAGAATGAGCTGAGATCTCCAATGCTTTATTTGAGGCGGCCAAGTGTTCCGTTTTGCCGCCTCTGCTTTGCTATACTCTTTTTCTGCCGATAACTTTTCTTTTAATTAGGGCTTGACTTTTTAGCAGGTTTTCAGCGGTGCGTTTTTGAAATAAAAACCACGGATGCGATGCCTTCAATTTCCTACTTCATTTTTCGTAAAAACCGTGGTATACTGCTTATGAGGTGAGAGCTGTGCAGTTTCGACCGTTTGTTTATGATGCAATGAATCAGCAGGTGCCAGTGGCTATTGAGCCGATGACACCGCAGGATGCCGCGACAACAACAAAGGAACCGCGGTGGCAGACGGATTGGACCAGCGAGTATATCTCAAAAGGCAAATTTGATATCTATGGACTAAAAACGCAGATCGGCGAATTGGTGGCTTTGGGAGCTTATGAGATCAGTGAAGATGTGGTCACCGTCCACATTGTCTATATGGAGAGTCAGGCACAAAGCAATCCGACGCTTTGCGAGCGTCCGAAATACCACGGCATCGGACGGGCTTTGATCGCCTATGGCATCAAGCTATCTGTGGATGCCGGTTTCAACGGCGATGTGACCTTGGATGCGAAGACACCGGAGTTGGCAAGACATTACGAACGAGATTTCGGGGCATTGCTGATCCCTGGGCGCGAGAGAGGGGCAGCACCGCGGTATTTGATTTGTGATGAGGCTGCCAGAGACATTTTTGTATCTTATTTGGAGGAGGGCTGACAATGGAAGACGCGAAGTGGTACTTCACACATGAAACAGAAGAAGACAGACTATGGTATCGCACCTTTTTTGCAATGTGCCGAAAATTCGGCGTGTCATGGTCGAAAGCCAGCGAAGAACAGAAGGCTTTCATTGAGGAAATCACCCGAATCAATTATGAGAGAGAAACGGCAAAACGAAATATGACGGCGAAGCCTGTCCGCGGCTTCTTTGACGCAGAGGTGTCTGCTTGACCCACACCGTGACCCACACGGGGAAACACATGGACGGAAACAATGGAATAAACAGGCTGCGACCTCTTCCTTTTTGGACAAAAAATTGCCGAAAAGCCTTGAACAGCAGGGGCTGGAAGGCTCTACGGCAGTTGGTAAGGATGAGGTCGGCAGTTCGAATCTGCCCAGCAGCTCCACAGAAAAACCTTGAAACCGCAACGGTTAATGTCCAAAGGTACACAATGTGACCTATGGGGCAACCGGACGGTACGAGGCAATAAAGAAGCACGGCGAGAACTACCATTCTCACCGTGCCTCTTTATGCTGTGGGGCTCATAGCTGATTTTTTGGAGTCGAAAATAAAAGCAAATGAAAATACAGCAAAATAGATTTTCCCGAAAATAGTTCAGAAAGTAACTGCAAATGCTGATCCTATTAAACCTCGGAAGATCAAATGGGGCATGAAGCTAACCACGCACAAGAACAACATAAAAAGTATCGCTCAGAGCAATGCAAATATCCACGGATCGCACCGAATTCGGTGCAATCCGTGGGTGCATAGGGGATAAAATTTTCTAATGCATATATCCGTTAGATGCATGCTACAGGCACTCTTTGATGGGCAAACATATTATTCTGATTTAATCATAGCACTGGTGCCGTTATAATGTATGTTCTGGCTCCAGCAATCATTTTATCCACAGAGATATGAACCGTACGGTCTCCATCTGTTCGATATGTTTCCGTATCATCAAATCGATATACCGCATTAGGTCCAATAAAAAAGCCTGAACTTGTGAAATACTCTACATCTTCCCAATTAAAATTATCGCAGGAAACCGAGTAACCGTTGTTTATACAGTAATCTTTATTATTCACACCGACGAGTCCGGTAGTAACGGCAAACGATGTTGCATCAGGAAAAGCACGTGTTGGCAGCACCCTTGCTTCCTGCGTTTCACCATTTTCCCAATGGCCGGAAAAACGAATCGTCTGATCCCGTGTATTGGAAGAAATACCATCCACATCAAACGCAGTGATTTGATATTTAGCTCCATCGCTTTCCCGCGTGTACTCACCGCATATGTTCCAATATGTTTTTTCATCAACAGGAATGATTATATTGCCTCAAGATGCAGGTCCGCCATTTCCAGCGGCATAATAGCTGTTTTCAAACTGAAAAATCAACTGGTCTGTGTAATCTGTATAACAATTCTCATGTTCTTCTAAGTATTCAAATGTAACCGTTTTTAGGCCATTTTCAATGTCAAGCTCCTCACTTAAAATTTTGTGATCTCCAAAATAGCTAAGTTGTGATTCGACTTCCTCATCACTGGGAGCACACAGTGGCTCAAAATGCCATAAATCCAAATTGTCATCCTCTATCGTTTCCAGAAGCCAGCCATCATTATAGAGGTTGTAGGTCATTTTATAGTACATTTCGCCTTTGGCGGTATCTCCGGAAGCCTCTACATTGACCCTTACGATGTCGATTTGGTTCTCCGTGTTTGTCTGTCTTTTTATTACTTCTAAATCAGTAATTTTCATTCCAATTTGATCTGAATAGTAAGAGAAATTGTCACTGCTATAGAGATCATCTTTCAGTTTGGAATCCGATGCAGGCTTCTTTCTACAACCTGCAAACAATAGAATTACCGTCGCGCAAAAAATTACAGCCAGCAGTTTCTTTTCCATTTTCTCTCCTTTCCCATCGAACCAACTGCAATCCTGTGTCAACAGTGCAGTTCACCTTGATTTTGTCGGGGTAAACTCAATGGATAAGCTTTCTCTTCCAATTTTTTTGGAAGTATCCGGATAACCGAGTTGAAGGCGTTTTTTCAAGATATTATCGTGCTGCTGGATGAGGCTACAGCTTTTGCGGATGCAGAAAACGAATACTTGATTCAGAAAGCACTGGATGTGCTTCTAAAAGGCAAAACGGTGCTGATGATCGCACACCGGCTGCAAACCATCGTCCATGCTGACCAGATAATTGTGCTTCAGAAGGGACGGATCGTCGAACAGGGGACACATGAAGCCCTGATGCAGCAACAAGGCGTATACGCCGGAATGTATCATGAGTACGAGAGAAGCGTATCGTGGAGAATTGGAGGACAGTCATGATATTCGGTAAGATATTTCATCTGAGCAAAGAAGGCTCAAAAGCGATCGTTCAGGCTGGCATATGGCTTGCCCTGTTCAACCTTGCCGCACTGCTGCCTGTAATCCTGCTTGCCATGGCAAGTGAGAAAATGATCACGCTGTATTACGCTGACAGCGAAGCAAAGATCTCGCTGCTTCCCTATGCGCTGGCACTTGCGGTAATTCTGGCTGTAATGTTCATAACCTATAAGGTTGCATATCACAAGGAGTATCTAACCTCCGGGCAGGAAGAATACAAACTGCGAATGGAGCTCGCGGACAAACTGAGAAGACTGCCGCTGTCCTTTTTTGGGATGCGAGATTTGAGCGATGTGACGGGCGTTATTATGGACGATGTTCAGACGATGTCTCATGTCTTGTCGCAGACCGCAGCTGAGTTGATTGGCGGCATGATCACAGGAATTGTTTCCCTGCTCGTGCTGTTCGTGTACGATTGGCGGCTTGCCCTCTATCTTGCCGCCTGCCTGCCTGTCGTAATACTCGTCATGTCGCTGTCAAGGAAGATATCAGAGGGCACAAATAAAAAGAACCGAAATAAAAAGCTGAGCGTCAGCGCAGGATTGCAGGAGTACCTTGAAAACATAAAGCTGCTACGTACCACCGAAGCGATGGAGGATTATCAGCAGGGACTCAATAAAAAAATCAAGCGTATCATTCCTGGGCTTGTGCTATATGAGCTGCTGGCCGGTTTGTCCATTTCCGTTTCTTACAATGTTATGCGCATTGGGCTTGGGCTTGTTATTATCTTCGGATCGGGAATGCTTGCCGCAGGGGAAATCAGCCTGTTCAAGTTTCTGATTTTTCTGTATGCTGCGGTGCGTATCTATGAACCACTGACAAGTGCTTGTGAGCATCTTGGCGATTTCATCGCGTCTCTGGTGGGCGCGGGACGAGTGACAAAGCTGCTGGAAGAACCCGAGCAGGGCGGCAGCGAGAGTGTGAGCGTCAGCAGCTTTGATATTCGGTTTGACCATGTCAGCTTCGCCTATAATAACGAAGAAGTCCTGCACGATGTTTCCTTCACTGCAAAGCAGGGCGAAATAACCGCATTGGTCGGTCCATCCGGTTCCGGCAAAAGTACGCTTGCCCGTCTTGCGGCAAGATTTTGGGACGTGAAAAGCGGAACGGTATCGATTGGAGGAGAAGATCTGCGAAAAATCGCACCGGAACAGCTTCTTAAAAACTATTCCATTGTTTTTCAGGATGTCGTACTGTTCAACGATACGATTTACAATAACATCAAAATCGGCAAAGAGGATGCAACGGAAGAAGAAGTTTATGCAGCAGCAAAACTGGCAGCCTGCGATGAATTTATAGCGCGTCTTCCCGATGGCTATCAAACCTTGATCGGCGAAAACGGGAAAACGCTTTCCGGCGGCGAGCGGCAGCGACTTTCCATTGCCAGGGCGTTTCTGAAAAATGCGCCGGTGATTCTGCTCGATGAAAGCACGGCCAGTATAGACCCGGAAAATGAAACAAGAATCCAGCAGGCAATCAGCCGACTGATTGAAAATAAAACGGTGCTCATTATCGCCCACAAACTGCGAACCGTGGCAGGCTGTGATAAAATCGTCGTGCTGGAGCAGGGCAATGTCGCGGAAGAAGGAACGCATGATACGCTCATGAAAGAAAACGGACTCTATCATAGGCTTTATACCCTGCAAAATGAAAGCCTGATCTGGAAGGTCAGAACATGAAACGGAGGTTTTTCGGATGAATAAGGAAAAAACAAACAGGTTGAACGGAAAAGACCTGATCAATATCGGCATATTTACCGCTGTCTATTTTATACTGAATCTATTAATTGCGGCAGCAATGGGATTCATTCCAATCGTCAACATGATGATCCCATTTGTAAGTTCGCTTGTGCTGGGCATCCCCATGATGCTCTACTTCTCGAAGATCAAGAAATTCGGCATGGTGCTTATTACCTATATCATCTATGGCGTGATCCTCACGCTCGCAGGCGTCGGTTTCTACAGCCTGATCGGCGGAACGCTCTGTGCAGTGGCTGCGGAGTTTATTCTGAAAGCGAAACAGCACAAAAGCGTTTTTGCTGCGATTCTCAGCTATGCGATTTGCAGCGTAGGGGCAAACGCCAATGTACTCAGTTTTGCCCTTATGACGGAAGCGCAATTTGCAGAAAAGGCTGCATACTATGGGCAGGAATACATGGATATTATGTCGGGTTACTTTTCTCACGGTTATACGGTACCATTGGTGGCCATTTCTGCTTTTATTGGTGGCATAATCGGCGGATACATTGGAAAAGCCGTGCTGAAAAAGCACTTTGCCAAAAGCGGTATAATTTGATGAAAAGCGTACTGTTTGGGCAAAAACCAACCTCCCGGCAACTCTATCTGGATGCGAGGACAAAACTTATTTTGTGCCTTTTGACTTCTTTTATCATGTTTTCCTGCAATTACACAGGAGTTATGCGTTTTGTCCTTCCTGTCCTCTCAGCGCTCCCATTCTTCTCGTTTCTGATCTTGAAGAAATACAGAACGGCAACAGGGTATATTCTTGCCTACGGAATCTGCCTATTCCTTCCGGTTGTCCTCCGACAGTATGACGCGCCTTTCCTGAATATTATGTCTGCTGCAATTGCCTCAATATTCACGCAAATGCTTCCCGGTCTCGCCATGTTCAATGTACTGCTGTCGTCTACGTCTGTGAGTGAGTTCATCGCCGCGATGGATGGTTTCCATATTTCAAAGAAGTTCTCGGTTCCGGTATCTGTGATGTTCCGGTTTTTCCCTACTATACGCGAGGAGTATCAGCTTATCCGGGATGCTTTGCGGCTGAGAGGAATTGGAACTCTGGCGCATCCTTCTGAAATGCTGGAATACCGGATGGTGCCTCTTTTGACAGAACTGGTTCAGGTGGGAAACGAATTGTCCGCCTCAGCCATGACAAGAGGTCTGGACGCGCCGAATAAGCGGACAAATGTATGCCGGAGCGGATTCCATACGCAGGATACCATAGCGTTTGTTTTCTGCGCTGTCGTAATCATGCTTTTCATTATTTCAAAGGTGCTGGGATTGTAATATGATCGAGATAAAGAATGTGGATTTTTTCTATGAAACCGCAGAATCGGAAAGTTCCTTAAAAAATGTCAGCGTTACTGTTCCAAAAGGGCAGGTGGTCTTGCTGTGCGGAGAATCCGGGAGCGGGAAAACGACCTTTGGAAGGCTGATCAATGGCTTGATCCCCTGCTATTACGACGGAAAAATGGACGGACAAGTGTTCGTTAACAAAATAAGTACGGCAGGCATTCAGCTTCACGAGTTAGCGGAAACGGTAGGTTCTGTATTTCAGAACCCAAAATCACAATTTTATACGCTTCTTACCGACACAGAGATTGTATTTGCCTGCGAAAATATCGGCATGGAAAAATCGGAGATATTCAGTCGTTTTGAAAAAACGGTGCAGGATTTTCACATGGAAAAGCTGCTCGGGAAAAATGTGTCTCAGTTGTCCGGCGGCGAAAAACAGAAGATTGCCTGCGCCTGCGTCAGTATGCTTGAGCCAACAATCTTTGTATTGGATGAGCCTACCTCTAATCTGGATATCGGTGCGATCCGCGAACTGAAAAAAATCATCAGGAAGTGGAAAGATTCCGGGAAAACAATTTTGATTGCCGAACACCGGCTTTGGTGGACAAAGGATCTCATAGACCGTGTGCTTATTTTTCGAGAGGGGGAAATTGCGGAGGATGCTACTGCCGCCGAATTTTGGAGCAGATCACCAGAGGAATTTCGAAGCCGTGGGCTGCGCAGTTTTTCCGGCTTTGCCCCTATAAAAGCAGGAGTAACACTGACCGATGCACATTATACGATTTCTGAATTTCAATATGCAAATGGGAAGGATTTTTCAATCCATGTCCCAAAACTTGAAATTCCAAAAGGCGCAGTCGTAGCAGTGCTCGGAAACAACGGTGCCGGAAAGAGCACCTTTGCAAAGTGTCTGTGTGGATTGACAAAATGCAAGGTACAAATATACGATGGAAATAGAACATACCGCGGGCGAGAGTTGCGAAAACTGTCCTTTATGGTTTTTCAGGATGTGAATCATCAATTGTTTTCAGAAAGCGCTTTAGAAGATGTTACGCTCGGGCTGTCTTTATCCAAAGAAGAAAAAACAGCTGTTGCAGAGGACGCACTGCGCCGGATGAACCTTGCAGATTGCAAAGATACTCATCCTATGGCACTATCCGGTGGGCAAAAGCAGCGACTGGCCATCGCCGGTGCGCTGGCTGCAAAGAAGGAACTGATACTGTACGACGAGCCGACAAGCGGTCTGGACTATCGAAATATGGAGCGTGTTGCGCAGAACATCAATGCGCTGGCCGAAGCCGGAAAAACGCAGCTTGTTATCACCCATGACCCGGAGTTGGTTGAAAAATGCTGCGATTATTACCTGTTTTTTGAGAACGGGGAGATTATTGAATATGGCACATGGTCGGAGCGAACAATCAATCGAATCCGGGACTATTTTGATATCGGAACATTTGGGCATGTGTGACTATCACCCAAATGATAAGCGGGAACGAAATTCAGTCAGGCTCCGACGGCCATTGTAGCTATATTGAGTTATGGGCAATCCAAACGAAATAAAAGGTCATAGAGAGGCACCCAATTATAAAAGGGTGCCTCTTGTTAATCATTGGAATAAAATGTGAAATGAAAGGTGTCGCAAGACAGCCGCTTTGGGAGGAATGCAACTGCAATCTTGAAGCATCTGGATTTTTTGCAGAAACACACCTTGACAAATCTCTTCTCAGCGCACCCTGCTGGAGAAATACGCAAAAGAAAAGGGCTTCGAGAACACCATCTTCCTTGCGGATGACGGCTACTCTGGTACGAACTTCGAGCGGCCAGCGTGGAAAAAGATCGTGGAGATGATCGAAGCGGGACAGGTGGCGAACCTCATCGTAAAGGACGCCTCCCGCTTGGGGCGTGAATACCTTCAGGTGGGCTATTACATGGAGATATATTTTCCCCAGAAGAATGTCCGCTTCATCGCTGTCAACGATGGCGTGGATTCCACAGTGGAGAGCAGCAATGACTTCAACCCCATCCGCAACTGGGCCAACGAGCTTCACGCCAAGGATACCAGCCGCAAGGTCCGCGCGGTCATGAAAATGAAAGCGGAGCAGGGAGAGCGGCTGGGCGGCAGACCGCCCTACGGCTATCGGAAAAGTGATGGTGACGCCAACACGCTGGTTCCGGACGAGGACACCGCACTTGTGGTGAAGCGCGTCTTCTCCCTCTGTGCCGCTGGAAACGGCCCCAAGCGGATCGCCACCATCCTCACCAAGGAACAGGTGGTGAACCCGTCCAACGCCTACTACCGCAAGACCGGGAAAAGCCACCGGGGACTGGACACGACCAGACCCTGCCTGTGGTCTTCCAACAGCGTCACCAGCATTCTGAACAATGAGGTCTACCTCGGACACTCGGTTGGGCTTCGCACCACTACGATCTCCTACAAAAACAAGCAGCGTGTGGAGCGCCCTGAAAGTGAGCGGTTCGTGGTGAAGAACACCCACGAAGCTCTTGTCACACAGGAGCAGTGGGACATCGTGCAGGAGGTGCGTCAGCACAAAAAGCGTGTCCCCAAGCACATGGACGAGCCGAACATCTTCTCCGGGCTGGTGTTCTGCGCGGATTGCGGCAAGCCGCTGGTGCTGCACAGAGCCAGCACAATGAAAAAGGCGGAGTACAATTTCAAGTGCTACACCTACGGCAAAAAGGGCAGGACCGTTTGCACGCCGCACCATATCCGGGAGTTTGAACTGAAAGCCGCCTCCGCCAACGTGAATACATTCGTTGAGAAGGCAAAGCAGTACACCGCCATCGACGAGCTGACGCCGGAGCTGCTGCGGCTGTTCATCCAGCGGATAGAGGTAGGCGAGCGGACGGAGAAATACTCCCGCAGCTCCCACCAGAGCATCCGCATCGTCTACCGCGACATCGGCACGGTGGACAGCGCGACGGAGCAGGGCGAGGCGCAGCCGCGCATTGCGCCGCCCCTGAGTGAGGTATTCGAGCTTCCCGCATAATAAAAAAGCAGAGAAAAAACGCAAGAAAGCGGACAGCAACCGCTGTCCGCCCCCTTGCAAGATATGGTGTCAACTTGTGTCCCTATGAACATTACCCGGTCGGTTTCCGCAGCTTCTTCTGTTTGGACTCCAAAGAGCACAGACTTATTCCGTCCGCAGCTCCACTAAAACGGCGTCCTCGGCGGCAAAATAATCCGCTGTGTCGCTGCTAAGCCCCGATGCCTTCGCAGCCTGTTCAAAGGAGATGTCCGGCAGGTTGCTGAGGTACACAAACACGGAATCGCATTCCGCGTTTGGCAGCCGCCCTCTGCATTCAAGGCGGTATTCATAGGACCGGTCATCGCAGGACCAGGTACCGTCCTCCAGTTCGTAATAGGTGTTTATATTTCCATCGTAGGTCGCCCTGATCCCATTCTTTTTCCCGCAGCCGATGGCAACGGACGCAAGGAACAGGCACAGGAAAATGACTGTCAGCTTTTTCATAACGGCGTCCTCCTTCGTTCTGTTTATCCTGTATGGATATTTTACCGTTCGCTGTCAGGAATTGCGGTTCAGAGCGATTATTTCCGCTCCGGGAACCGGGCGCAGGCCTGATCCAGATCCTCAATGAGTGCTTTCAATTCTGGTCCGGTAAGGGTGCAGTTCAACTCTGCCATATCGTCTCCATCCATCGTGTTGGGCAGATAAAAGGAGATATACACCCGGAACAGCTCGCCCTCCGCCCAGGCAAACAGGCTGAGATCCGACGAAATAAAGTCGCTGTCATAGCGGTCCTTGATCCCGGCGGCCAGCACCTTCAATCCGGCGTTCATCCCCGCCAGCTCCTGAGCCAGCAGGCAGGCGTTGGAGTCCTTATGGGTATAGCCATCCTCATCCACCCAGGTGCAGCGCAGTTGCAGCCAGTTCTTATCGTATTCATCCATTCCGTATTCAGTTTCCGGAAATTCGTAGCTTACAAAATCCAGTCGAATACTGGCGTTCTCGTTTTTCAGCAGCATAGTGTTCTCCTTACCGGCTCTATGGCCTGATTTTTGACAGTCCAATCATACCACGTTCTTTTCCCGTTTGCAATTCCGGCGGAATATGATACAATGATTTTATCAAGCCGACGGGAGGTATACCATGGAATTGAAGCTGACACCCCGCTTTCTGCAAAATGGACAGCGCTTTTTCGGTCCCGGCGTGGCGGAGCTGCTGGAGCGGGTCCGGGAGCACCGGTCCCTGCGGGCCGCTGCCGCCTCCATGGAGATGGCCTATTCCAAGGCATGGCGCATCATACATGAGGCGGAGGAGGGCTTTGGCTTCCGGCTGCTGGACTCCACCATCGGCGGCCGTCACGGCGGCGGTGCGTCCCTGACGCCTGAGGCAGAGCAGCTTTTAGCGGATTATCGCCGCTTTGAAGCGGATATTTTTGCTTACAGCCAAGCCCGCTTTCAGGAAATCTTCCCCCAATCGAAGCCGTAATTGAACCATAAAAAGCACCGCCCCGGTTTTTGAACCGCATCCCGTCAAGACAATGTCATTAAGTTTGCGCGCAAAACGCTCAAT
>OGIG01001230.1_pt1 | contig 15854 bp, 15 predicted proteins | sample 1571601 | NCBI WGS metagenome assembly OGIG01 (sample SAMEA2581953, study PRJEB24529) | metagenome | biome: Human gut stool | place: China | collected 2011 | reverse complement strand
CCAGGGATTCCAGTCTGCGTATATGCTGTCTTTCATGGCGGACTCATTCCTTCCCTCTTGAATGATGAAACGCCTGCAAAAACAGGCGCTTCTTGGCTGTGTTCAGATCAGCGCGTTAAAACTCACTGACTGCTTTATTTATAGTATATCACAGTCCCCGGCGAAATGCAAGCGTTCTTAACGGTATCTTAACACAGCTTTTCGACAAATTATTGCATTCCAGTGATTTCAAGCAGAAAAACGCCCGCAGGCCGTTTTATAAGTCACAGATTCCGGTGGCGCTTTTTGTATAACATTGCCCAAATGTTATTCTGGCTATTGACAAAAGATGTATAAAAATGTATAATTATAGTGTATGACAGTTGGCAGCGGTTAATTTAGTGTTCAAAATTGTGCTGACGCTGTTAAATACGCGGTAATTTTGGTTTGGAGAAAAATATGAAAAAAAGAATGTTCATCGGAATCGCTTTATTGACAGCAGGGCTGGTTTCCGGCTGCACTATGGACCCCTCGGTGGTGGATTCGCCGGACAAGGTGCATGACCCTATCACGATTTTTTCGCCGGTCTGCGAGCTTGACGATTTCATTGACGAAGTGCACCGAAGCTACCCCGAAATAAACATCGAGATCCTGAACTACAATGGTCAGAACACCACCGCCTACACCCAGGAAATGTTTGAAGCCGGAGACATTCCGGATATATTCGGAATGACATTCAACATATCCAAACACATGGAAGTCAGCGATAAGCTGATAGACATGTCGGGATTTGCATTCACCGATAAATACAAGGAAAACTGCCTGAACGACGTGATCACCGAAAGCGGCGCGATATACGCCCTCCCGAGCCACTACCAGTGCCAGGGCATAACCTACAACAAGACCCTGCTTGAGAAGCACGGCTGGGAGCTTCCGCAAAGCCTTGACGACCTCCGGGAGCTTTCCGAAAAGGCACAGCAGGCAGGGGTGCGGCTTGCTCTGAACGAGCTCCAGTTCTCGGGCTACGGATTCCAGTACCTGTTCAACATCTGCGACACCGGGTTCCTGAGCACCCTTGACGGAAGGCGATGGCAAGAGGATTTCCTCAGCGGAAGGGCAAGCGCCTCCGGAACGCCGGAAATGCTCGAATGCCTCTCAATGCTGCAAAAGTGGCGGGATATCGGAATGCTCAATGGAGATGGCAACGTAATCAATGACAGTGAACAGCATGACGAATACGCTCTTGGAAACACTCTGTTCCTGCTCGGCAGCCATAATTCAATGGCGGGCTGCGAGGACGAATTCGGACTTATGCCCTACCTCTCCGAGGACGGAAAGCAGAATGTGTATATTCTGAACGTGCGGCGGTATTACGCCATGAGCCGCACTCTACAGCAGCCCGGGAACGAACAGAAACTCAGGGACGCCATGCATGTGATGGAGGTGCTCTCCACAGTCGAAGGAATGAACGCCCTCGGCGGCGACGCCTTGAAAAGCTCGTCGCTGCTGCCGCTGAAAAACGCTCCCATCTCCGATGATAACTGCTATTACGCCATCACAGAAGAATTCAGCACCGGCCATACCGCTCCGTTCATCTATTCCGGCTGGGAAAACACGGTCGTGACCACCGGCAACAAGATGCTGGACTTTATCAAGGGCAATGCTACTATGGAAGATGTCATCCGTCAGCTGGACGAGGATCAGGACAGTGTGGTGAACAACACCCCGGATGTCATCACTACCGTTACGGAGGAGCTTTCGCAGCAGGACTGCGCCATGCTGGTGGGGCGTTGCTTTGCACAGGCTACCGGCAGCGACCTTGCGCTGGTCTCGCTGAGCACATGGATCCCCGGCAACCCCACCAATCAGAATCATCACGGCGTAGCCGCCAAGCTGTACGCCAAGGGCATTACGGATTACGACCTTTCGGTGATCCTGCCCACCGGCTGGAACCGCACCATCCAGACCGTTGCCCTGACCGGGCAGCAGATCAGCGACCTGCTGGCTTCTGGCTACGATGCCTACGGCAACGGCAAGGGCTACCCCTATGTGCTGGTAAGCCCGATGCAGCCGGAAGCGGACAAGACCTATCAAGTTGCCATCTGCGGCGTGAGCGACCAGCTGGCGGCCGAAGCAACGGTGGCAGACAGCGGCGTGGTGGGCATGGACGCCGCAAAGGCTTTCTTTGGCGCATACACCACCATCAGCCGGGCAGACACCGCATGGAGTTGAATAAAACGGACAGGAGATACTGGATGTGAACAACAAAATCTATAAAAAGCTGTTTGTAGGCTTCGGCTTTGTCATCATCGTGTTGATCCTGACCCTTTTTGTCATGAGCCAGACCTACATCCAGAACCTTGTCTACCACGAGCGGCTGAGCCAGATGGAAGAGGTCACCCACCAGATGTTCCACAGTCTGGAGGATGTGATCGACACCCATTGGAGCGAGGTGAATGTACAATGCAATTATTTGTACTACACTCCGTTAAAGACTGATACTGAATTCTACCGCTATCTGAAAAAGCTGTCGGAGCTTTCCAATTACCATGAAAGACAGATCGAACTGATTGCCGTGGACTCTGCCGGACATTACTATACTGAGAATGGCCGCATGGGGCTGCTGCGGGGAATGACCTATCTGGAAAGCGCACCGGAACGGGTCAGCTATGTTTCCAACGCGCTGACCGTGGACGATTCCCGGATGGTGTTTCTGAAACAGCTCCCCACCCCTATCACACTGCAAAGCGAGACCGGCGAGATCACCCTGCGCTATTTTGGCATCTCCCAGAGCATGACCCAGCTGAACGATTATTTCCGCTGTGACGCCTACGAAAACAACAACAGCGTCTATGTGCTGGACAACAACGGCTTCAAGCTGTTCAACGCCAATGATACCGAGCTGCTGAAGGGGCATAACGTATACACCGTGCTCTCCCAGATGTCCTATCTGCACGGTTCTTCCTTTGCAGTAGCAAAGGAGCGGCTTGCCCGCACAGGCTCCTGTTATTCCAACGCCGTGCTGGACGGGACTGAGTATTACTACGCCCTGAAGCAGATGGAAAACGCCCAGTGGACGCTGGCGTTCCTTGTTCCGGCAGAATATGTGGCCGTGAATACGCAGAAGCTGGTCAATATCGTCATGGCCGTTATTGTAGGCTTTGCAACGGTGTTTTCGATCATGGCAGTCATCGCTGGCTGGTTCCTTTTGCGGGAAAAGCAGCAGCGGGAGCTGCAGGCTGAAAAAAAGACGAACCTCCGTCTGGAGCAGTATAACATCCAGCTGACGCAGGCCAACGACGAGATGCGGCGGGCGCAGGATGCTGCCGCCGAGGCGCTGCAATCCGCCGAGCGTGCCAGCAAAGCCAAGACGGACTTCCTTTCCAACATGAGCCACGATATCCGCACCCCCATGAACGCCATCATCGGCATTACCGCCCTGATGAAAAACGAGCTGCACGAGCCGGAAAAGCTTGCCGAGCATCTGGGCAAGTTGGAAGCCTCCGGTCAGCTGCTGCTGGGCATCATCAACAATATTCTGGATATGAGCCGCATCGAGAGCGGCAAGACCACCCTGCATGTGGAAAAGATGAACCTGCCCCAGCAGATCAGTCAGCTGGACAGCATCATCCGCCAGCAGGCAGGCCAGCGCCGCCAGAGCTTTACGGTAAGCACCAATCTGCAGCACGAAAACGTGCTGGGCGACCCCAACCGTTTGAATCAGGTGCTGATGAACATCCTCTCCAACGCGGTCAAGTATACGCCCACCGGCGGGCACATCCGGTTCGAGGTGGAAGAGCTGCCCCGGAACGAGCACTACGCCCGGTACCGCTTTGTGGTGCAGGACGACGGCATCGGCATGAGCGCAGACTACCAAAAGACCCTTTTCGACCCCTTTACCCGTGAGGAGCGCTCCGGCACCAACAAGGTGCAGGGCACGGGTCTGGGTATGGCGATTACCAAAAGCGTCATAGACCTGATGGGCGGCTCCATCAGCGTAGAGAGTGCCACTGGCAAGGGCACCCGCTTTGAGGTGGTGCTGGAATTTCCCATTGACACCGAAGCGGACACGGTGCAAAAGGCGCAGGCGCTCCCGGAGGAAGAAGAGGCCACTTCTCCCCTGTCCGGCATGAAGTTCCTCTGCGCCGAGGATAATGCCATCAACGCCGAGATTCTGGAAATGCTGCTGGAGACAAAAGGCGCAAGCTGCACCATCTGCCCCAACGGTCAGGAGATCGTGGATGCCTTTGCCGGCGTAAAGCCCGGCGATTATGATATGATCCTGATGGATATCCAGATGCCGGTGATGGACGGCTTGGAAGCCACCCGCCGCATCCGCAGCGGCGAAAACCCGCTGGGCAGAACGATTCCCATCCTTGCCATGACTGCCAATGCCTTCCTTGAGGATATGCAAAAGAGCAAGGAAGCCGGCATGGACGAACATCTGTCCAAGCCTGTGGACATCAGCGCACTGGAGCAGACGGTGAAGCGCTTCCGTGTTACCCCCCCCCGAAAATAAATAGCGGTATACAGCGCTTTTGCCGCAAAAAGCCGCACGAGTTTGCATAAAAAATCTGCTGCCCCTTTGCCCGGATGTTCTTGCATCCGGTGCGGGGCAGCAGTTTTTTGCGTTATAGAAGCAGCGTTACGCTCAGATGGGCATGGTCTGGTAGAACCAATCCGAAATGGCTTTGCGGGTGTCGGCAAAGAACTTCTTCACCGGGCAGGCGGCATCCCGGGCTTCCTGTTCCAGATCCGTGCCTGCGGGGAAGTTGCGGATGACGGTACACGCCACCGACTGCGGCGGCAGCGACATCATCACAGACGGGTCGTGCACCACGCAGATCTGCTCGCCTACTGCAAGGGTAGCGGGGTCGGAGGTGGTCTTTTCGTCATGGTCCTGCCAGACGGTGCTGTCGGTAACGATCATCTGATAGGTCTCCTGCTCTTCCGCAGTCACCAGAATGGACTCCACCTTGCCCTCCACAGTGCGGCTGACGCCCTCTACTACACCATAATAGTAGAGCTTCTTGGAAAACAGCGCCGAAGCAGAGGGCAGCACGCTGACGCTGAGCATCAGCACTGCAAGCAGGCAAAAGAGCGAACGATAGGTCTTTTTCATAGAAAACCTCCATTTTTATGTTGCAGCGGAGCGCCCGGCGCTCCCGGATGCCTTATTTTACCACAACTACTGTCGGATTTCTATATCCGGGCTTAACCGGCCACGGAAAATCAGCTTTTACGCAAAAAGGACTGCCGTGCATAGCAGCGCACAGCAGTCCTTTTTATGCTTTTATCCGTTTACTTGCCGATGGAAAGGGTGCCAAAGGCAGTCTCTTCAAAGTGGCTGCTGTACAGCTCCTGCATCAGCTTGATGAGCGAGAGGGTGTCCTCTGCACCGGCGGTCTCGTAGCAGGAGTGCATCGCCAGCTGCGGCAGGCCGATGTCCACACAATTCATGGACACCTGTGCCATGGCCAGATTGCCCAGCGTGCTGCCGCCTACCTTATCGGAACGGTTTGCAAAGTATTGCAGCGGCACACCGGCGCGGGCAGCCAGTTCCCGGGCGGCGGCAACGCTCATGCCGTCGCTGGTGTACTTCTGACCGGCGTGGGTCTTGATGACCACGCCCTTGTTCATGTAGGTGCAGTTGTTCACATCGGTGTGCTCCGGGTGGTTGGGGTGCACGGCGTGGGCGTTGTCGGCGCTGACCATAAAGCTGGAAGCCACCGCGCGGTGGAAGTCCTCGTCGTTGCCGCCAAGGCTCTGGGCAATGCGGTGCAGCACATCGTACAGGAAGGTGGAAGCTGCGCCCTGCTTGGTGCCGGAGCCGACCTCCTCGTTATCAAAGAAGGCCGCCACGCCGATGGAGCGGGCGTTCTTTGCGGTCAGCAGACCTTTCAGGATGCCGTAAACGCACTGCTGGTCGTCCAGACGGCCGCAGGAGATGAACTCCTCGTTGCAGCCCCAGACGGTGGCCTTTTCCCGCACATAGAGGAACAAATCGCTGCCAAGGATCTGCTCCTCGGACACCTTCAGTTCCTCTGCGATCAGCTTTTTCAGCGCGTCCTCCTCGCAGGCGCCGCCCAGCACAGGCAGCATATCCACCTGCTTGTTGAAGGAAGCCTTATCGTTGACCTCGCGGTTCATGTGGATGGCCACGCTGGGGATCATCAGCAGGTCGCGGTCCAGTGCCACCAGACGGGATACGATAGCGCCGTTCTCCTGCACCAGCACACGACCCGCCACAGATAGCGGACGATCCATCCATGTGGCGCAGATCATGCCGCCGTAACCCTCGGTGTTCAGCTTGGTGTAGTTCTGCCCCATGTGGATCTCGGCGTTCTCCTTGATGCGGAAGCAGGGAGAATCCGTATGGGCGGCGGCAACGTTGAAGCTGTAATTTTCCAGCTGGTCGCCCATGCGGAAAGCGATGATGCTGGAGCCGTTGCGGCAGACAAAGTAGTCCTTGCCGGGTTCCAGCGCCCACTTGCGGCTTTCCAGCAGCTCGGCAAAGCCTGCCTTCAGCAGGATATCCCGCACAGCGGCGGTGGTGTGGTATGCGGTGGGGTTGCCGTCGATGAAGGACAGCATTTCACGGACTTCGGATGCGATCATAAAAATAAACCTCCTAATTTCCTGAGAAAAGAGCCGGTCAGTGCTGACCGGCCCTTTTTAAGCATATTCAGGTTACTTTTTAGCAGCAGTCTGCTCGCGCTTTGCAAGGGCGGGCAGAATGAATCCCAGCACAGTCAGCACCACGGGGGTGATGACGTTCAGTGCAAAGGTGAAGGGGTCCTTGTCGTACATACCCAGCACGCAGCACACGGCGGTAACGGCAAAGCACCAGCCGCCGAAGAACTTGGCCACGGCCTGATTCTTGACAAAGCGGTACTCGGCGGGGATGGTGTCGTAGGCGTTGCGCAGGGCGATGTAGGCGGCAAACACCCACAGATAGCGCATGGGCATACACACAGAGTTCAGCTTGGTCAGCTGGCGCAGAACGGCAGCAGCACCGGGCACAAAGGACTGTGCCAGAATGATGGAGCCGGACAGCACAGCCACCATCTTGATGCCGTTGCTGTGCACGCCGTGGGCGTTGACCTTGTGCAGAGCCTTCGGGATGAACTGCTTGGTGTGCTCGTTATCCAGCAGCATACGCAGCGGTGCGTCGATGCTCAAAATCAGCACGGCGAGCTGGCTGATGACGTTGCACAGGGCGTAGATGATCATGAACAGATCGCCCACATGGTAGTACTGACCCAGCTTCTGGAAAGCCCAGTAGGAACTGTTGGCGACATAGGCGTTGAAGCTCTCTGGGCTGGCGTTGATGACGGCGGGGTCGAACATACGGCTCATGGCCAGCGTGCCCAGAATGGCGCAGGTGACCACCATGACGGCCAGCGCGATCATGCCGCGGGGGAAGCCCTTGCTGGGGTTCTCGACCTTATTGACGTAGGGGGAGATCTTCTCGCAGCCGCCCACAGCGAACACCAGAATGGACAGAGAAGTAAAGTAGGTGACGTTGAAGTTGGGGATGAGGCTGCTGAAGCTCAGGTTGGCGTGGACGTACTCTGCCGTGGGGTTGATGGCCGGGGCAGCAAACATCATCAGGATGTACAGCAGGGACATGACGAAGGTGCAGGTGCCTGCGGCAGTCAGCAGCTTCTTCAGGGGGTTCAGGCCAAGGCTTGCAATGTAGCAGCCCAGCAGCAGGATGCAGAAGGTAGCCAGCTGGATATAGCGGGTGGGGAAGGAATCGTAGGTCTCCGCGTTGCGGAAAACGGCCCAGCTCAGCGCTTTCAAAAAGCCGCTGCCCTTGCTGGCAATGTAGGTGATGTGGCAGGCCCAGTAGGTCCAACCGGCGTAGTAGGCCAGCTTGGCGTTAGTGGTCTGGTGCAGCCAGGAGCTGACGCCGCCGCCCTCGTTTTTAAAGGCAGAGCCCAGCTCACCCACCATCAGCGCATAGGGGATGAAGTACAGGACAAACATGAAGATCCAGCTGAAGATGACCTGCGGACCGTTAAAGTACACAAAGCCGTTGGTAATGTTGCCGAAGCCCCAGACCGTAGAAAAGGCCATGAAGGCAAGGGTAAGCCACGAGATCTTTGTGGCTTTTTCTTTGTTAGACATGCGGACAATTCCTCTCTTTCTTTTCCACACAGGGCGGAAGTTCCTGTAAGAAGGCCGAGGTTCCGCATACATTTCGCAATTTTTACCAAAAATACAGCAGTACTCGACCGATCACTTTGATAGTATAGCATAATTGCAGATTGTAGACAATCTGCAATTTCCATAAAATGATTGGTCAAAATTTAGATGGTCAGCCAAATTCCCCTTTATTTTGCTGTTTCGTCCGCTGCCTGAACGGCGCTGTTTGCGCTGCGCATCCGTTCCATGGGCTCCATGTAGTGGGCGTAGATGGCGCGGCAGGCAGCCTCGGTGTCGCCGCTTGCCAGCGCCTCGTACAGTTTGGTGTGGATGCCGTTCTGCCGCTGTGCCAGCGTCTCGTGGTTAGAGCCGCTGCTCACCCCAACAAGCAGGTTGCCGTAGTTCAGATCGTCCCAGAATTTCAGCAGTCTGGGCAGCCCCGCCCGCTGCACGATGACCGCGTGGAAGCGGTTGTCGTTCTCCACGATCTGCGAAAGATCCCCCGGCCGGACGCTGCGCATCTCCTCCAGAATGCCGCGCAGGGTGTGCAGATCCTCTTCCGTAAATTTGCAGTCAAAATAGCGCAGCGCCGTCATTTCCAGATTTGCCCGCAGCAGATAGATCTCGTAGGCGTCCTCCGGCTTTACCCGGCGCACCGAGCAGCCCACATTGCGCGAATACTCGACCATGCCCTCCTGCTCCAGCTGTCGCAGCGCCTCCCGGATGGGTGCCCTGCTGGAGCCGAACTCCTCAGCCAGCCGCTGCTCTGCCAGCTTTGTGCCCGGCTGCAGCTCCCCGGTAAGGATCTTGCTTCTGATGGCGGAGGTGATACTTTCCCGTAAAGTCTGAAAGGCAAATTCGCCCATGACTTTTATCCCCCTTTTTCCTTCTATACGTTCTTTTTTGCCGCACGCAGTCCGCAGCCGCTGCCAGTGCAGCCACAGGCCTGTATTGCGTGCGCCTTATAAGGATACCACGAAACGGTGGAAAAATAAAGTTTTCTGGCAAAAACAGGTATTTTCTCCCCTCTCCGTTATCGAAAGCCTGTACACAAAAAATGCCCCCGGAGGGCTTGTTGCTCTCCGGGGGCATCCTATATACGTTATGCCTTGGCGCACACGGTCGGCATTTACTCGATCTCGATCAGATTCGGGTTCTCAGGCAAAGCCTTCGTCTGCTGAGGAGCGGGCAGCTGGATATGCAGGACGCCATCCTCGAACTTTGCGTGGATGTCCTCCTTCTTCACCTCGCCCACATAGAAGCTGCGGGCGCAGCTGCCGGAGAAGGTCTCGCGCCGCACATAGCGGCCCTTGTTGTCCTTTTCATCATTAGAGTGGCTGCGCACGGCCTGAATGGTCAGGTAGCCATCGCTCAGATCCATCTGAACGTCCTCTTTCTTGCAGCCCGGCAGATCAACGTCCACTTCGTAGCCGTTGTCCGTCTGCTTGACATCGGTCTTCATCATGTTTGCACCGCGCTTACCAAAGGTGTCGCGGGCTTCGCGGTTCATCGCACGCTCCAGTGCACCCTCGTTCCAGAACGGATCAAAGAGATCATCGAACAGGTTCTCATGAAAAACAGTCGGCATAAACATAAAACATACCTCCAATCCCGGCGTTCGGGTCGGGTATAAAATTACATTTTGAAGCTCCCTGCAAAGGGCTTTCCGGGGAGCCTTGCGGCTCTCCTTTTGCCCTTCCTCCTGAGCACGCCACTGTTATAACACGATTTTTTAGCACTGTCAAGTGTAGAGTGCTAAAATTCATAAAAGAATAATACTTTTGTCACAGCTTCTGCGGTTTTATCAAAAATACGGCGCAGCAGCGCGTTTATTATATTGCAAGCGGAACAAGTGCTCCTTGGATATACCCCGCAAAATACGCAACACCTGTGCTTACAGCAATGCAGAAGCCCCATAAGACCCATGCGGCAAGCTTTTTGCCGGTCAGCCTGTAAATGGCGTTCCAATACTCCATATTGCACCATACAAGCGCCGCCGAGAACAAGACCGAGAACCACTGTGCACGGAAGGACAGCTCCATGCTGATAAGCAGATAGTTCGTCAGCGTATAAAACAGGCTTCTGCCCACGATCTCCGGCACGCTTGAATGCTTTTGCTGCATATCGGTCACCCGTTCTTCCGTTCAAACCCCAGATAGCGCGTTCCCTGAAAGCTCAGCTTTCCGGTGTCGCCTTCTGCCAGCTGGCCGTATTCTGTGCCGCTCAGCCGCAGCTCCATGCGGTCGCCGCTTTCCACCTGAAAGGTGACATAGTAGGTGGTGCTGCTGCCGGTGGTATAGCCGTGAGCACCGGTCATGTCCCCTGCGTTGGCGGTGTGATGGCGGGAAACATTCATCCGCTTGGCCACCACAGTAGCCGGGACGGTAAGGCGCGGGGACGCATTATTTTTGCTCCATGTGCGCAGATTGCCCACTATGGTAAACAGGATCATGCCCAGCACCACCAGAAACACCAGCGGGAACAGGATGCTGAACAGCGCGTCAAACCCACTATAAAACATATTAGCCCTCCAAAATTTCTTCCAGCAGCTGCTTTACGTCCTCCAAAAAAGCGTCCTCGCCAAGGGTGTTCATTTTAAAGAACACCGCCTGACTGCCGCCCGCTGCAATGGCCGACAGCCGGATGGGCTCGTCCCCGTTCTGGAACAGGGTCAGCGTCAGGCTGAGGCGGTTGCCGCCCACCATGCTGTACCGCTCAAACACCCGCACGCTGCACCGGGCGCTGCCCTCCTTGAAATCGCTGCCGGCTTCCAACTCTGCCGACCAGCTGCTGTCCGGGATGGCGTGTTCCAGCTTGCGGAGCAGGGTATCGAAGTTCTGGTTGCGGATGGTCTTTTCAAAAATAGCCATAGCTGCCTCCTTTTGCAAAATGCAGTCCTTTTACCCTGAATACGAATGAGAGCGGGCATCAATTGCAGCGCCCGCTCTTATTTTGCTGCGGTCAAGCTTTCTTTTTTCGCAGCTTGGGTGCAGTGGCGGTGTAACTCATGTCCAACACCAGACAGAGCTTATCCTCCGGGACGCTGCCGTCCAATGCGGCGGTGATCCAGTTTTCCTTGTTCATGTGGTAGGCCGGGTAAAAGCCCGGCTCTGCCCGCAGGGACCCGATGAGGATGGGGTCGCATTTCAGGTTCACGATATCCACCGGCTGCTGCCCGGGCAGCCCCAGTTTGCTTCTGGGCACGGTAGTGACCAGCGCAAACCACTTGCGGTTTGCCGCGTGACGGAACACCGCCGACTCCGGGGTGTCCATCCATGGGTAGTCCGGCTCTACGCTGTAAGTATCAAAAATGAGCTGTTCCAATCCCTTGCGGTCCATGGGCTCTCCCCCTTTACGGCTGCTGTGCCAGCAGCTGCGCCAGCACATCCTCCGGGCGGGGGGTATGGTTTTTGTATTTTGCCCGCAGCGGAGCGGCGGCGTTATCCATAATGTAGGGCACGCCCACCACGTCCAGCATGGTCTCGTCGTTGTAGTTATCGCCAAAGGCCATGACCTGTGCAGGGTCGATGCCAAGGGTGCTGCACACGCACTGCACCCCGATGCCCTTGTTGGCAAAGGTGGTATCGATCCAGAACGGCCCCGCCACGGCGCAGTTTGCCTGTTTCCAGCGGGGCACAAAGCGCTCCACATAGTTCTCCACGCCCTCGTGCAGGTACACCGACACCTTGGTGATGTCCTCCGGCACTTCGGCAGGGCTGTGGATGATCTGGTAGCGGTTGCCCACGAACTGCACCCGCTGCAGCATCCCAAGGCCGCGCTCCATCAGGTAGGCGGTGTTCTGGCCGGAGAGCATCACCTCGCCCTGTCCCTCGCTGCGGGTCCACATATCGTTGGCGATCTCCTCTGCCAGCGCCCGCGGCATGGGATTTTTGGCGATGCACTGTTCGTCTTTATAGATCACACCGCCGTTTTCGCAGAGAAACACACAGCAGTCCGCCACCGGTGCAAAGAGCTTGCGCAGGCTGGTATACTGCCGCCCGGAGGCCGGGCAGAACCAGATGCCCCGCTGATGCAGCGCCCGGATCTGGTCGAAGATCTCGCCCTCCAGTTCTTTTTTGCCGTATTGCAACAGCGTACCGTCAATATCGCTGCAAACCAGTCTGATGTCCATGGCTGTTATTCCCTTTCCGTTTTTTCTTATTTTACCACGGTTTTCCGCTGCGGAAAAGCCCCGGGCACAGCTTTTGCCCCCTTTATCCTGTGCCGCTCAGCGCTTAGGCTGGTAGTGCATACTGGATACATTATAAATCGTGACAAAGGCCTTGGGGTCCTCGCGGTTGATGAAGTTCATCAGCTTCTGATACTCGTTTTTGTCCACGATGGTAATGATCTCGTTGTGCTTTTCAAAGTTGTATGCACCGATGGCCTCGTACATGGTGGCACCGCTGTGCAGGTCGTTGATGATGAACTGCCGCAGCGTCTCCTCCTTTTCGGTAATAATACACACCCGGCGCTTGATGCTGTTATCGAAGATGAAATGATCCAGCACCATACCGTTGAAGTAGGTGCCAAGAATGCTCAGCACCACGGTCTTTTTATCGTAGACAAGGGCGGCAGAGAGTGCCACGCACATGCCCGAAAGGGACATGGCCTTGCCCAGCTCCATGTGCAGGTACTTATTCATGATCTTTGCCACGATATCCAGCCCGCCGGAGGATGCGTTGCGGTTGAACAGGATGCTCAGACCTACGCTGACCACCAGAATGTAGCACAGCACATCCAACTCCTGACTGCCGGTCATGGAGCCGAAATCCGGGAACAAGCGCTCGAAAAGCCCCAGAAATACCGGCAGCATCACGCTGGTATACACGGTTTTTGCGCCAAACTCCCTGCCGCAGGTGAAAAAACCGATCACGAGCAGCACGATATTCAGCACCATGGTAATGGCCGAAAGCGGCAGCGGCACAAAATTAGAAAGCACGATGCCAAGGCCGGAAATACTGCTGACGGATGTATGGCTGGGCACCAGAAAAAAATAGACCGCCGCTGCAATAATGGCAACGGCCCCGGTCAGGATGGCCGCCTCCTTGGCAATTGCGGGGTAGTTCAGCTTCTTGTTTGTCATTGTTGCTCCTCCAAGCTTTTGTTTTCAGCTTTCAGTATACCATGCTTTGCGCTTGCAGGAAAGCACCGGGCACAAAATAAGCAAGGCCGCCGCACAAAACACTGTGCAGCGGCCTTGCCACCTTATTAAAACTCTTCTTCCGGGTCGCCGCGCTCCGGCATGGTGCGCATCTCCCGCACCAGCATGGCGCGCAGATGATACTTGCGCTGTTCCCGCTCGGTCTCCGAGTCGGTGCGCAGCTCCACCGTGCCGTCGGGGCGGCTTTCGCCTGCGTACAACGGGACACTCACCACAGCCTGTGTGCCTTTTTCGGGCGCAGGTTCCAGCTGTAAGCTCCAGCCCATCCGGCGGCAGCACTCCCGGCAGAGCAGCAGCCCCAGCTGTGCCCCGCCCAGAAAGCTGCGGCGGTTTTCCAGCGCTGCCTGCGCATCCTCGCCGGGCAGCCCACAGCCATCATCGGTGACCGTCAGCTGCCAGCCGCTTTCGGTGCGGCGCAGTGCAATGCAGACGCAGCCACCCTCCCGGCTGGCGCGCAGGGCATTGGAGAGCAGATGCAGACACAGCAGCTCCACATCTCTGCGGTCTGCCATTACGCAGCAAGCGGTGCACCCGTCGTAATCCAGCCGGATATCCACCCCAAGCTGTGCCCGGATCATATCAGACTGTGCCGCCACCTGCTGCAAAAGCTCGCACAGATCAATGGGGTACAGCTGCGGTTTTGCTTCCTCGTGCAGAAATTCCAGCAGGGTGATTGCCTCGCTGAGGGTGCGGTCCAGCTGCAAGGCGGCGGTGTTGATATCTGCCACCGCCTGCCGGGTAGACGCGTCTGCACCGGTGCGGTCAAAATGCTGCTCCAGATATTCACAGTTGCGCCCGATCAGCGCCAGCGAACGGAAGCAGACCTCCTCGACCCGCTTCTGCTGCTCTGCGGTGATAGACCGCATTTCTGTCCTTTGCTGCTCCATTGCTCTGCCTCCCCGGGCGATGCCATTTTTTCAACGGAACACCACAGTGTTCCAACTGCCGCAGCCGTGCGCAAGCCTTACGAGGACTTTTGCCGCAGCACAACATCCCTGACCGCGTAGATCAGCTTGCCGGTGGTGGGCTTACCGCTGCCCAGCCTTGTATCAGCTTTAAACGCCAGCCACGCAGGGGTCGGCTTTTCCTCCAGCTGATCCACCATCCGGCGGATGCCGCTTTCCACGGCAGCGACCGATGTATCAAACTGCTCGCTCACAGCCTGCAAGATCTCCTTGCGGATCGCCAGCTTCTGGCTGGTGCTGCATGCGATGCTGACCGCGCCGGAAAGGTATCCGGCGTTGACATCCCCCTGCGGGATGCCCCACGCTGCATACAATTGACTGCACCGCTGCTCCAGCTGCCGGTTCTGCCGCTCGGGCATCCGGTAAAGCTGCCACAGCAGCCTTTTCAGCTCGGTGCCCTCTACGCAGTAGCACCCCTCGCGGAGCTTTTGCAACGCCGTGCCGCTGCTGCGGCCATGGCTCTGCACCAACAGCGTCGGCCGCTCCTTCAACTGGTACAGCTGCCGGATAAATTGCTCTGCGGACAAGTCCGTCAGCTCGCTGCAAAGCACCACGGCATCGTAACGGACACCCTGCCGCAGCTGTGCCAGCAGCTTTTCGCCGCTGCAAAAGCAGGTGCATACGATGGCGGTTCCCTGCTCCTGCAAATAACGCTTCTGGACACGCAGCTCCCTCAGGTCATAGCTTGCAAGGGCGACTTGCAGTTGGGCTGTTCGCTCACTGTTCACGCCATGCGCCGCCTTTCTCGCCTACCAGCCCGGCAGCTGTCAGGTCTGTGACCGCATCCCGCCAGAGCTCCGGCTGAACTCCATTTTCACACAAGTAGCGCAGGAGCCGGTAACAGAACTCCGGCGCTGCCGCAACATGCTGACTGACGATCTGCTGTCGGCTGCCGATCTGGCACAGGGTCAGCCGACAACCTTGTGTGCCCTCTACCTCCATGGCATACACCAGCGTATACGCCTGCTGCAAACCATCAATGGCAGAATACTGCCGAATCATGGGTGAAAATGTACGTTCCATTTCAGTTCCTCCTTACTACAAGGACCAATTTTTTTCTGCCTTGTTTATATGAAGTATATTCTATAAGGTAGGAGAAACCGTTACAATCCTAAAGCAGTGTCTGAACAGAGCATTTTCGGGCGTTTTGCCTCCGGCATGCTCTACGCGCCGCTGTCAGCTTTAGAATAGCACGTTCCGTCTGCAAATTCAACCGGTATCTTTTTCCGCTTTTCTTTTTTGCCCCGTCCTTCCCGGCAAGACCGCTGCCCGGACGCAAAAGTGCCGCAGCTTCAGCATTCCTGCGGAATAATTTCACGGTTTTTTCACATTTTTTTGCTAAACTTAATAAGATATTGTCTGCAAACATTTCCGAATTTCAAACCACAGGCAGCAGCGCCCGGCGGCGCAGTACCGGAAAGGCACATTTATGCTCAAGCTCAAACAGATCAACAAAGAATATAAGACCGGCGAGCTGGTGCAGCACGCACTGAACAACGTCAGTCTGAACCTGCGGGACAACGAATTTGTGGCCATTCTGGGCCCCAGCGGCTCCGGCAAGACCACCCTGCTGAACATCATCGGCGGTCTGGACC
>OGIG01001223.1_pt1 | contig 15957 bp, 20 predicted proteins | sample 1571601 | NCBI WGS metagenome assembly OGIG01 (sample SAMEA2581953, study PRJEB24529) | metagenome | biome: Human gut stool | place: China | collected 2011 | reverse complement strand
GTAACCTTTTTAAAACCTGTTTATATGGCTTTCCTAGACTTTGTCCATCAACTATTTGATATGGACCAACATAATATTGTATTTCCTCTAGATAAACAGAATATAATTCGCAATATGGTCTTGATGCATTTATTGGTTCGCACATCATAACACATTTTTTGTTTTCCATATTGATGTCGAATAGATAATAATAAGTGAATGTATCTTCGCTGAATAGAATTGCTCTAATATTATCTTTATTACTGTTTCTTGATTTATTCAAATATTCAATTAGTTTACTGTTCATTAATCATTGTTCTCCTTTTTAATTAAATGGTCTTTTAACCTGTAAGATTTACCGTTGATTGTTACAACCTTAGCGTGATGTAAGATTCTATCGACAATCGCATTTGCGATAACTGGATCACCAAATATATCATCCCATTCACCAAAGTTTATGTTTGTTGTGATGATGGTACTTTTGTTCTCATATCTTCTGTCAATCAATTGAAAAAATAGCTTAGAGTCTTCTTTATCAATAGGAAGATACCCAAGTTCGTCTATAATCAATAATTTATATTTATTGAAATGCTTTAATCGATCGTCTAATCTATTTTCTAATTTTGCTTTTTTTAGCTGCATAATCAAATCATGACATTTAATAAAATATGTCGCATTTCTTTTCTTGGCAGAGGCAATACCTATAGCTGTCGCCAAATGTGTTTTACCTACACCAGATGGTCCTAGAAATACAATGTTTTCCTTTTTATCTATAAATCCCAATGATTCGAATTCTAATATTTGTGCTTTGTTTACTGATGGTTGGAAATCAAAGTCAAAATCTTTAATTTCTTTAATAAAAGGGAATGCTCCAACTTTGACCATTGCTTTGATTAGATTCGTTTTGCGATGATCCATTTCAACATCTGTAAGCCTTAATAATCCTTCAGTAAAACTTAATTCATTAGCTGTTATAAAATCTATTACTTCATCCAAGCTTTCACTTGCTTTCTTTAATTTTAGATATTCTAGATTATCTTTTAATCTTTGATACGTACTAATCATTTATACATCTCTCCAAGTTCTTTTAAATTGTTTTCTGCAAATTTCTTTATGGTGTGACCACTTCTCATCAAAGAGTATTCTGCCTTTTCAAGAGCATGTTCTGCTAATTCTATTTTCTTTACGTTATCTTTGCTTATTTGATGTATTACGATAAGTTCTGTGTTATCATACACGTAAAGATAGTCATCGAAAGCCTGGGCATTAAGTTCTTTGCCACAATATTTGATTGGAGTAGAATACTTCTTGCCACTATAACTCACAAATCCTTGCGAGTCGGCTTTAAGTGACAATTCTTTGATTTTATAAAGGCTTCTTATATTGTCTTGTGGTAAAGGTGATAAGAAGCCTTTTTCTTTTTGTAAATGTAAGATCGGTATCTTACCAGTTTCGGAATGAAGTTTATTGTTTTCTCTGTCACATATCTTAGTGACCTGATTTCGTAATCCAACTAAATCCAATAAACCATTGTATGCGTATAATTCATCAAGTAATTTCATCGGAGCTTCAACCTTAGCTTTAACTTCAGGTTCACCTGCGATACATGGCTTCACTTCAAAACCATAATCTTTTGCGAATTGTGCGAATTTGTTGTTGATCTTACCTTTAGAATACTCAGTCCTTGGATCATCCATGACAGTTTTCATATTGTCGGTTCTTAACGTTTTAGGAACACCACCAGCCATTTCAAAAGCTGTATCCAGATGATGAAACAAGACTGTCTGAGTTTTGCTCATGGATAAGAAATATATCTTAAATCTAGAAAACGAATAAACTAAGGCAAAAACATTCAATGTTACTAGCTCACCAGTCTTTAATGTAATAGTTAATTCTTCTTTCCAATCGAGCTGCGCTTCTTCACCCATTCCCGTTTGATATGTGATTATATGTGCTTTGCTTTTACAATCTCTCTTTACTCCATTTACGGTTCTGTTTGTCTTGCCATCAAAATACGATTGAAATTCATTTCTTTGTGATATCCATCTTCTAAAAGAAGATTGAGCGCAATTTAAGTCATGGTTGTCGACTAAGTACTGCCATAACACACGTTTATAGAAGAACACCTGAACATCTTGTTGATTGAGCAAGTAATCAATAACATCATAATATTCATCTATTTTACTACCTCTTTTTCGAGTATCACATTTCGAATAACCATCAATATATTTACTGACAGTTCTACGATCGACACCAAGTTCTCTTGCGATTTCTGATTTATTCACTTTAATACTGCCTACCTCCTGTAATCGTCCCAATATAAAAAGATCATTTAAGGAACGTATTTCTACATTGTTGTTTACTTCTATGTTGATTAACACTTATATACCTCCTTGTAAACCTCAAGGATTATATCAAAGCGTAATCAGAAGTGTACATTCTTAAATGATCATTTATGTACATATTTAGATTATCATTTATATTCAAATTTATAATTCGTATTTGAGAACAAATATTGGTACATTTATTATATCATTAATAATCACTTTTTAGAGATAAATAATTCTACTGACAATTCTGCACGGTTTTAACATTATTTTCAGTAGCATTGACATTTATGTTTAAGACACATTTAATAAATTAGGATATAGACATCATTAATGTCAAATAGACTTGTACAATTTACCTGTAAGTGAGGTAATGAAACATGTGTACAGAATTTAATTTAAAAATAGATGAATCTACTGAGTTGCTAGATACAAAAACATTTGATGACTACGATACAAATGAATTGCTACTATTATCCGATACTATTAAACAATCATGCTTTGAATTTCTATTCAATTCTCGTATTGAGTGTTGTCCTTATTGTGGAAGCGTTCATATCGTTAAGGCTGGAAAAAACAGTAAAGGAAGACAACGTTATAAATGCAACAATTGTAAACGAAGATTCATTAATAGTACAAATCATCTAATGCATTGGTCCCACTTATCAAAGGAACAATGGGAAATCTTATTTTATTCTTCATTGAACAATGATTATTTATCTAAAACCGCAAAGCTTGTAGGTATCAGTATTGTTTCAGCTTTTTATAACAGACACAAACTTATGTATGTGCTTAATGAATTGATAAACAAAAAGCAATTGTCAAAGAAAATTGCACTAGATGAAACATATTTGACATACCAAGCTAAGGGGTTTGTAAACCAAAATCGTAGAGGTATAAGTAAAGATAAAATTGGTATTGCATGTGCAATAGACGAAGCTGGAAATTATGTTGTACACACAGCAGATAGAGGTCGGCCCACCTCTGGCACGCTAATAGATATTTTTAAAAATTCAATATGTCCTGGATCAATTGTAATCAGTGATAGTCAAAGAAGTTATCATCAATTAATGGATGCATTGAATATAAAATGGATCAAAATACCATCTGGTGAAAAATCGAAAGATGGATATACCTTAGAAATGGTTAATCGTCTTCATGACAGAATCAAAGCATTCTTCAGAGGCAAAAGAAATGTAATGACACATTATCTTCAAGGTTATCTAGCATTATTTCAATATAGTGAGTTACATACAATGATGATTGGAAGCAAAATGTTTCAAGATGAATTCATGAAAATCAACAATATATTAAGCGGTATTCGGAATAAAGATATATGTCCAGAAATAAATTTATACAAGACGTTGTATGAGTGTTGATTTTAGTTTTATATCCTAATTTATTAAATGTGTCTTTATGTAAAAAAAAGAAGAACCGAGTGACTAGTTCAGTTCTTCTTAACGTGGCTTTTGTTTGCAACTTTGCCTACTTGAATTATATCATGAACTTTTCAAAAGTAAACGTCTGAAACTTAGCAAAAGCTAAGCACAAGGATACGTACGTATTGCCTACTTTTTTTATTTTATCAGTTCTTTTTTCTTTAAGTCTTTTAAGATAAGACTTGTAATATAGGATGTAACATTACGTGCCTCAGCTTCGGAAGCTGCCTTCACTTTTTCTTCCAGGGCTTTTGGAAGGTGCAAACTGACGCAGTATTTATATTTATAATATTTTTTTGTTGTGTTTTATGCGTTTTAGTTTCTGGTCTATCAATTCTAATATCTGTCATATACATTCTCCTATCCAATCGTTATGTTCCAGTCTTGATCCACACGTAATACAGTCATATCTAGATAATCTTTTAACTGTTCCTTTTTGATTTCTTTGTAGGGAAGTCCGGAAATATTTGCAATCTCGGATTTAAAAAATACATAATAGTTGCAATCTGCAACTAATAATAAGTCTTTAAGTTTCATAAACAGCACCTCTTTATACATATATTATAATTAAAATATATTTTTTGGTGAAATAGGTTCAAAGACTCATCGATAATATGACGTGACCTAGAGGTTTTTTAGATACCAGATTATGTTATAATTTTTAACGGAGGTTGGCTTTATGAATTCAGACCTTCAAAGAGAACGTTTCTGTAATGCCAATTATGGTAGTTTCAATGTACTCAGAATTTTTGACATTAGTAGTATTGCTACTAATTATTCGAGAACTAAAGAAGTAACCTAATTGGATTAAACATTACAGAATACGAAAAAAAGAGAGGATTCCCGTCCTCTCTTTCTCTATGCCAAAAAATGGCATTCAATGTACCTACTTGAATTATATCATGAACTTTTCAAAAGTAAACATCCGAGACTTAGCAGAAGCTAAGTACGAGGACACGTACTTATTAATAACAACAAGATTTCAAGGTTTTACTCTAGCACTGTACAGAGGAACATTTATGCCATTTTGCTAGAGTAAAAATTTGCTTGAACACGGAGCTAAATTCGTGTTATATTTTTTGTGTAAAAAGGTAAAATAACTTCATTGATAATATAACGTGACCTAGAGGCCTCTTGGCCTTTGATTCTTTTTTGTCCTATTATGTTTGTTTTAGAGAGGTGTTTAGAACAATGTTAAGTGATGTTATTAAGAAGTATGGTGGAGAGAAGATGGATCCACTGGATGTATATAAAGATATTTTTAGAATTGGAGAAGGATTCATTCAGAAGGAGTATGAAGATAGTGGAAGTTTCAAGGCAAATCCAATTGCCTATTATAAGAATGAGAATGAAGATCATGGCCATTTCAGAATTATGTTTGAAGATAAGTTTGAAGAAATCTATCAAAATGAGCTTGTGAATGCAGATTTTTGTGTAATGAATGGTTTAACTTACTTTGGTGCAAAATATACATCGGATAGGGCTTCTAAAATGTGTGCAATGATATTTGATCTTGATGGTGTTACAGATAATAGTTTGAATAATTTCTTTTATGCTGCATTCAATAAAGAATTTGATTATTATCCATTACCAAATTACGTGGCTTTAAGTGGTCATGGGATACATTTATATTATGTTTTTGAAGAACCAGTGCCACTGTTCCCTAATTTGAAGCTTCAATTAAAGGAATTTAAATACTCCTTAACTGAAAAAATGTGGAACAAAAACACTTCTGTTGATGAAAAAGTACAAAAACAAGGAATCAATCAGCCTTTTAGAATATTGGGTGGCAAATGTAAAAAGAATGCTCCACTGGCTAGAGTGGAAGTGTATAGAGTAAACCAGCATCCAGTCAACATAGAGTATTTGAATCGTTTTGTTCCTACTAAAATTGAGATTGATGAAAAAAAATTATTCAAGGAAAGCAAATTAACACTGGATCAGGCAAAGGAAAAGTATCCGGAATGGTATGAAAATAAGGTTGTAAAGGGTATAAGAAGCTATTGGACAGTAAAACGTGATCTATACGATTGGTGGATCCAGCAAATAAAAAAAGAAGAAAATGGAGCCAGTTATGGCCACAGATATTTTTGTATTATGACATTGGTGATTTATGGCATAAAATGCGGTTTATCTAAAGATGAGATAAAACAGGATGCAATTGATTTGATACCGTTTCTAAACGGTTTAAATGAAAAAGAACCATTTACAGAGGAAGATATTAAATCAGCTTTAGAGTGTTATGATGAACGATACAATACTTTTCCTTTAAAAGATATCGAGAAAATAACGAATATTCGAATCGAAAGAAATAAACGAAATGGAAGAACACAGGAAAAACATTTAATGGGTGCACGTGCTATTCGTGATATAAATAATCCTAATTGGAGAGATGGAAATGGTAGAAAACAAAAAAAAGAGATAGTTCAAAAATGGAGATTAGAACATCCGGACGGAAAAAAAGCAGACTGTATTCGTGATACAGGTTTAACAAAACCAACAGTATACAAATGGTGGAACAATCAATAAAAAATGGTGGAATATAAAAAAAATAGGTTGTAATGAAATTTGATACAACCTATTTTTCCTACCATTAAATTGTATCATGAATTTTAATGCATTAGTAGACTTTGTTTTTTTATTTATACTTGTTAAAATCGTTATATAAAGAACATGAGAATAATAGGAGATGTGATAACCATGGTAAATGTAGGAAGTGAAGCTAAAGTAGGAGGAGGATGGAACTATACTAGATATCAGGTAATCAAATATTATGGTTCAAATGGATCAATTCTATGGTAGTTCAATAATAAAAAGACTATATTGAATATTCAATATAGTCTTTTTAGAAACGGAGATAAATCTATGATTGAAATAAAAAATGTTAGTATTGAAACAAGACATAATATTTTAAAAGATGTGAATTATATATTTGAGGATGGAAAAATATATGGCATTGTAGCTATTAATGGATCGGGTAAAACAACATTCTTTAGAACATTGGTAAAACTGTTACATCAATCTTCAGGTCAAATAAAATTTGATATGAAAAGTGTTGATGAATTAAGAAAGAACGTATTTTATTATGAGTCTCAAGAATGGCTGGATAAAAATTTATCTGGAATGGATTATTTACATTTTGTAAGTTCGATGTGGCCATCGGATAAAAGAATAGATTCAATTGTTGAATACTGGAGCATGGAAGAGTATGTCAAGTTGCCTATTAAGAAATATTCACTGGGAATGAAACAAAGATTAATAATTTCTATGTATCAGTTAAGTGATGCAAAATTTATGATTATGGATGAATTGACTAATGGGTTAGACGAAGATAATAGAAAAAAATTATTTAGATTTCTTTTAGATGCTAAGAAATATGGAAAATTGATTCTTTTATCTTCTCATTACGGAGAAGAAATACGAAAATATTGTGATGTTATAGTAAAGATTGATAATCATAAATTAATTGAGGAGTCAGTATGAAGTATTTCTTGATTAATGTAAAAAAAATTTATAAAAATAAACTAAACAGCATTCCTGTTTTCATTATTATACTTTTTCTTGCATTTTTATATGTTGGAAATCTTAAAAGTGCAACTATAGAATTTGATTTAAATAGTCCGGTTTCTATAAAAGAGGATATTAATTCTACTTCTGAACAAATTGGTTTATTTGAAGATAATTTAAAATCTATTTCTTTAGATAGTGAAGAATATATAAATATAAAGAATGACTTGGATTTAGCTAAAGAAAGAAAAGAATGTTTAGAAAACAAACTAAAAGCTTACAAAAATAGAGATTGGCATCAATTTTATCAGAATGATATTCGGTTAAAAAAGATTGATCTAGAAGCAACTAATAAATATGAATCAGATTATGATGATGAATTTTTGCAAACAATAAAATTAAATGAAGAATATTCTTTATACCAATATGAAAATAAACTTGGTTTTGATGATAGGTTTACTCCGGTACAAGGAATTAGTTATATCATTTTAATTGTTAATAACTATTTATCAATCATATTAATCGTTATGATGGCATTTATACTTTCGTATCTCTATTGTTCGAATTATTTTAATGGCATAGATATTAGTATAATTGTACCAATGAAACAGGTTAATAGAATTATGACAAAACTAATGGTGGGTTGTTTTGTCGGTATTTCTGTAACTCTTTTTGTTTTGATAATTTCTGGAACGTTGGGAAGTGTTGGAACTGAATTTGGCAGCCTAAAATCACCTATATTAACTTATTCTACATCCGGAATTTGTGAATATGAACCGATTAGAAATTTTATAATGAGTTGGATAATAATGAGTATATTGTCTATGTTGTTTATCAGTAATGTGATTTTTGTATTGTCTGTCTTATTAAAAAAGAGAACTTCTTGTTTCTTTTCGTCGTTATTGTTTTTGTTTGCCTGTACATGGGGATGCACTAAAATAGCTCCTATATTTTCGATAGTACACTTAATTCCAACAACATATTTAAACTGTTTACAAGTGCTAAGTGGAGAAATAGGGTATTTAACGCAGAATAATAATATAAATGCTTTAACAGGCATTATAGTCCTTTTGGTTTGTAATATAGTTTTAACTATTATTAATTTTAGTTTAATGAAAATGAGAGAAGTGAAATGAATGTTTATATATATTGATTTTTTAATAAAGAAAATTTTAAAGAGGAAGCAAAATGTTATAATGATTTTTATTTGCTTTTTCGTAATAGTTTTTATTTATGTGATGAATATCAATTCTCAAAATATACTAAAAGATTCACTTGCTTCTCAAATAAAAATGTCTGAAAAGGCAATTAATGATAAAACAAAAATAATGGAATCTAACGATGTTGATGATTCAAGTATTCAATCTTTGCAAAAAGAAATTGATGAAATAAATACAACTAAAAAAAAATATAGCGATTTAATAGAATATTACGAAAATAAACAATGGGATAAGTTTTATGATAGCTATTTGAATGAACTAAATAGCCAAAAAAAAGTAATCCAGCAAACGCAGAAAATTTCAGAAAAAGATACTAATAAGAATGAGTATTTAGAAATGATTGAAGCCACAGACAAACAGATGAACATAATAAATCATTATAGAAAAAATCATTTAAACTATGAAAATTCTGATTATCCGATTTATGGAATTACTTTTACTTTATACCTGTTTAGAACTGTTTTTCCGATTTTATTAACGGCAATTGGTGTATATATGTTATCGCAGGTTTTTACATTTGATTATGTAGAAAACATGGATAGAAGTAAATTGTTGAGTCTAACGCCTATAGAAAAAACAGTTTCTAAAATTATTGCGGGATGCATTATTGTGCTAGGAATATTTGCCATCTGTACTTTGATTTCTGTTCTAATCGCAACATTTGTTACAAAAAATATAGGGAACGATTATCCAATCATGGTATTAGTTGACAATCATTTGACATGTATAAAAGCAATAACAGTTTTTGTTAAAGTAATGTGTATGAATATTTTTTATATGATATTTATTATATTGTTATCGTATATTATGTCTTTACTCGTGCAAGATAGTTTGACATTACTGCTTATTTTGCTGTGTATGACAATAGGATGTGCATACTTACCGAACATTCTATCTGTTATAAAGCCATTTTCACATTTTTTTCCATTTATTTATGTTAATGCATTGCTAGTAATTGATGGAAGTCTGACAAAGACTTTTATGAACCCAAATATACATTTTAATTTTGGAATGATGGTTTTAATTACGGGAATTATATTAATAGTTTTAAGTATTGTATTTAACCAAAAAGTCAATAAAAAATATATTTATAAAAAATAAAAAAGAGCTAATAATGGCTCTTTTCTATTTTTTATAAATATCCCTTCTATGACCGATTTCAAAAATGCTGATAGTTATTATCTCTTCTTCAATTGATGCAAATAATCTATAATCTCCTACCCTGTATCTCCAAATCCCTTTTAGATTCCCTTTCAAAGCTTTTCCATGCAGTCTTGGATCAGGAGTATTGACTAGGTTTTTGATAACCCAGTTTTTTATAACACGAACAGTTTGCTTATCTAATTTTTTTAACTGTTTAACTGCAGATTCAGTAAATTGTACTTTATACATTTAGACACCAAGCATTTTCCAAACTTCAGTATGATCATATGTCTTTTCTTGTTTAGCTTTTTCAAACGCATATAAGATACGATCTTCATCAAGATCAAGATCATTTTCTATTTTATCCAGAACAGCATCACGAATAAACTGGCTCATATTTAATTGGTTGATAGAAACATAGTCATGAATTAATTTAGATTCATCGTCATTAACTCTTAAAGAAATTGTAGTCATAATAAGACCTCCTCTTTTATGTATTACTTGTAATACAAGTATATAATTGAAGTTCTATTTTGTCAAAGACCTGGAGACAAGAAAATATATATTTTTTCACTAGAAAAACATGTGTTACAATAAGAATATAAGGCCTCGCCGATTGAGAGCGCAAACTCAACCTTAAGGCTATCGCCGTAAGGGTTTGCGGTCTTGCAGACGGCTAGAAAGGAGAGAAATTTATGGCAACAGTTTATGGTAGAATAGCCAAAATTTCGAATGTAGTTGGTCGTTCTAATTATTTGAATGATGAGAAGCGACAAGAAAAAATCGTATTGCAAAAAAAAGAAATGCAATATTCATGGCAGGAACATTCCACTTTTGAAAAGGAACATCAAAAATCGAATGTTGCCAATAATGAGGCACTTGAAGTTCATATTGCTTTACCGAATGAACTGGCCGAAGATAAACGAAGATTAGAGCAAGTTTGCGATGACTTGGCTCATGAGATAGTTGGCGAAAATAAGGACTATGAATATGCAGTTCATTGGAATCACAATCGTACGAATCTTCATGTCCATATCCTTTTTAGTGAGCGTGAAAACCAAATAGATCTCGAGCCTAAAGTCTACAAGAAAGATATTTGGCATGACAAAGATACGCATAAATTAGCGAAAGCAAATAGTGAAAATGCTGTATTGGTTCATAAAAAGGGCGAAGTCCAACGAGATAAAGAGGGTAACATCAAATACCAAACGGACATATTCAAAGTAAAGGATAAGAAATTTACTGAACGTTGGTGGTTACATCACAAAAACAAGATAGTCAAAGACACTTTAAATAAGTACGGTTACAAATTAGATTTACACGATGGTATAAAAAATAACCCCTATCTATCACAGAAGAAGTTATACAAAGGAGCAAGTAAAGATTATTTAGATAATGCAAAAGCGTGGAATACAGAAGTTAAACGATATAACGAAAATGTAAAACAACATATCGAATTAGAACCGATACAATTAAAAAATTACATTTCTATTAAACAAGAAGTCCTGGAAAATGTAAAAGAGGCAAATGCTAAAGAAAAGAAAATAACGCCAAAAGCAATTGAGTTAGTGCATGAAATGGCAGACTGGGTCATGGAAACCCTCCGAAATCTTAAAGTATATATCAAACGAAAAAGCAGAGAATATGAGGCTGCAAAGGCCTGGAATGGAATAAAAGATAGATTCAATGACATGTTTAAAGAAAATAAAAGACTTGATGATGAAATTAAAAGTCTAAGCAATCAGATTGAAGATCTAAATCATCTTGATCATGAATTTACAGAAGTGATAGACAGCAAGTTAAGTCTGATACATGACATAGAAGAACAGGATATGCGCCAAAAAGAGATGTTAAGTCAGCTAAAGGTATTAGAACCGGAAGCATATAAAGATTTCACACAGGAAGAATATCGAAAGGAGATCAAAGGATTGAGTTTTGAAGAACGTATAGATAAAGCTACATCTCTGATTGAAGAACATGACAGAGAGATAGAAAGGAGCAGAGGATATGAGATCGATATCTAAAAAAAGCAATCTGGATAGATTGAAGCAGCAGGTACAACAAACAAGTAATCAGCAGTACCAGATACAGACACAGAAAGACGAATTAGAACAAACAGTCGCTTGTAAAAAGCAAGAATTAGATTCTAATCAAGATGCAATGAGACAACTGATTCGTTCTGTATTCGCACAAAATGAAGTGGCTGCAGCAAAAGAGAAGGAACAATTGAATGACAGATTAGATAGGTTTGCCCATAACCAGCAGGTAATGAATCAGCAAATCATTGAATTAAACGACAATATCACGGATACAACCTCATTAAATGCGCTGTACGAGGCAAAAAGAAAAGAACTTGATTTAAACTACAGAAACCAGGAAACTGTTCTTAAGGAACAAATCAAACGGCTTTCAGAGCGCATAGAATATCAAGAAAACAAATTAAGCACCATAAATAGATCGATTGAATCCAAAAAGGAAGAGTTTGATAGAATCAGTGAAGATTTGAAAAAGAAAGAATTTTGGATCAACTTTAAAAATGTATGGATCAATAAGTGGATAGCATTTGCTTCAGCTGGATTTTTGCTTGTATTTATTGGAGGCTTTTTAGGCTGGCCAACATATAAAGTGATGAACAGTGTTTTTAAAATTATTAGGAGTGTTTTTTAATTATGATATAATCTTTTTGTTGCCTAGGCTCACCAACGCGAAGGAGGTGAGAACGTGGTTGAATTAATCTGTACTTTTTTAGTTTCTGTCGGAGCAAGTGTAGTCGCCTACTACATTTGCAAGTGGCTTGACGAAAAGTTCGTCGGCAAGAAGTAAGTCAAAAAAAAGAACACCCTCGGAGCGGCTACTCCGAGGGTGTTCGCGTTCTCATGAACGGATTGCCATCACATTCTTGGCTATGTTTATTATACGCGCTGCGGCGCGTTTTAGTCAAGCAGCTTATCGCTATCATTCCCAATGCACTCAATACAGGAAACGATCTCGTCCGATGTATGCCCATGGGCTTTCAGCCATTCCATCAGCCTGGCAATCTCTTTGCCTGTCATCTCATCCAATTCCTCAGTATCTTCCTCTGACGCCATGCTGTCACGTACAATCTGTGCGGCAGAGGCAGCGTCCTCTGCGGTCGTTTCAATCAGCTTGGCGATGTTCTCAAGATACTGGTTGAGCTCTGCGGTTGTCATTTCATCCATTCGTATCACTTCCTTTTTGTCATGCTCGTCCCGTGTCCTTTTCGATGATTTTTTTGAGATATGCAAACCTATTTTTGATTGGTTTCTTCGCAGCATAGGCACACATGGCAGCGTATTTTTGATGGAGATAGGTGTAACGCTGGAACTCCAAACCATCATTATTGGGCGGCAGTTTGTCCTCCGGTACTGTACAGAGGACCGACAGCAGCACTTCCATTTCTTCCACGCTAAACTCCGGTTCTTCCGTTCCCTGTCGGCAGCAGGCATCGCGGTAGAAGTCCATACGAATGGAATAATCATCGTCCGGCAGAGGTGCAGCGGTGCCGATTGGCGGCGCTGCAGGTTCGATCTGTGGTGTAAGCGGTTCAAGATCAAAGTGGATTGCTACGACCTTTCGTCCACGTTTGATGGACGTGTAGGTGTAACGACACTCTGTCTTTTCATGCAGCTCTTTCTGGATTTTCTTCAAGAGAAGATTGTTGAAGTATTTGAACTCCTTATAGGTTTCTTCGTTCTCGCAAGCCAGAATATGCTTCAATTTATCAAGCGGCACTTCCCAAGACTTTTTTCTGCGACGGTTGTGTTCGAGGTAGATAAACATGATGTAGGAGTATCGGCTCGTTAGAGAAGTGATGCAGCGGAGCTTGTACCGGAGATAACCGAGGTTCTCGATGTTGAAGAAGTATTTCATGGCTTTCTGGGTACACTCCAACTTTACCTGCCAAAGTCCGTTCTCGTCCTGCTCTGCTTCGGCTTCTTCAAAAAGCGTCACAAGCCGAAAGCCTTTTTTTATGTCTTTGTCTGGAACTTCCACGACATTTCCCATGAGGTGCTTCAGCCTTGCCTTTAGGTCTGGATTGTTGATTTTCTGGACGCCAAGGGCTTCTTCAATTTCCCCCTTTTTAAGCACAATCTGCCGCTTGTCTGGCTTGTGGCTGTCGATACGGGAAAGGTAGGTATCAAGGATTTTGAACTCGGAAAGGGTAAGGTCAGACTGCCAGAGAGCGAAGAGGGGCAGGCTCTTTTGAACAACCAACTTATCTTCATTCCCTAAGCCGATAATGGGTTTAACTTTCTTCTTCGCCATCATTCCACCTCTTCCAAGGAGAAATCATACTCTATACCGGCGAAGATGATACCTTTCTTCCGCTTGTCTGCACTTAACTTCATGAACTGAGCCAAAACATAGTCGTATCTTGCAACCGCTCGCTCATTCCCTTTTGCTATTTCTTTTTCTCGGTCAAACTTCATGTATCGGTGAATCAGAACACCGTCGTTCCATGCTTGATACTCTGCTCTAATCATTCTATTTTCCCTCACTTAGATTTGATGTCTATATTGTATCTAATAGGTGATAATTCGTCAAGTCGTTATTTATCACCTTTGCGGAAGAAGTCTATCACCTTTGCGGAAGAAGTCTATCACCTTTGCGGAAGAAGTCTATCACCTATAATGCCAAAATCGTCAGATATACCGTCGTTTTTTAGGTACCGTAATCAAGTAGCGTAATCAAGTAGCGTAATCAAGTAGCGTAATCAAGCTATCAATCAAGATGCGCGCGAAAACACCGATAGAGTGATAGGTGCATGGATTTGACAGATTGAGTATACAGAGTGTCAACGGTTCGTGTAGAATCATGGCCACAGAGCATCTCCAGACTTGCACGACGGTTATTTGCCGTCTATGCGAACTTGTCCTTTCAAAACGTTACCCTTAACCTTGAGAACGTGCCATGCGATATGCTCCAAGGCACCCGACAAGCCGCCTGGAATGTGATTCTCCGCGCCATATTGGAGCAGGCGCTCCTTTGTTTCGGCGGAAATAGTGATGTTAGTCCGTTCTTTTGCCATTATCAGCACCTCCGAATGTGTTTGTTATGCACATACTATACACACTATTTTTAGGCTTGTCAAGTATATTCGATCAAGGCGCGCGTGTAGGACAGAACGATAATTCCAAAAATATCAACAGATCGTAGAATTAGGCTACGGAGTGTGGATTTTGGCAGGCAGATAAAATCTATAAAACGCGAGAGCGCCAACAGGGCGCGTAGAACGCTCACAGGCGCGTTGCAAGACCTCGGCCAAGTAGAAGCATGGTTAAAAGAAAAAACGCAGTAGAGAGCGCTCTCGCGCCCGTATGGGGCATATGCGCGTTCGTTAGCGCTCGGGATCATCGCGCCGACGAACAGGGTGTTGCCTATTCCATTCATCCACGAATTTAGACGCACTGCTTTCGTCTATCCGATCCAAAACACGCTGTATGTTGTTGATAGCAGTTCCATATGCGTCTTTTCGTTTTTTTAATTTGTCACGCAAATCGCGATTTTCCATTCTTAGATTAGTCTTTTCTTGCTGTAAAGACCTGATTTGAGATTTCAAATCGGCTAAATTTTCGGCAGATGCAGTATAGCGAAATTCGGACATGGACTCTTCAAATTTAGCAGTAGCTTTCTTGAGATATTCTTTTTCATTGGCAGAGATATGTTTATTCTCCCACATCTCTGCCGGAACGGTCACAAACTTCTCTTTGTGAAATAGACCTTTCTCTGTAACTTTAGCCTGGGCGGGGTACATGGTAGATATATCAGAGATTTCATCTGCTTTTCGTACATATGCCGTCTTGGCGTCGTATTCGGCTCTGACGGCGATAAGACTATCGTTCAGCGCAGTTGCCTTCTCCTGTGCGTCAGAGACGATCTGAGCGGCTTCTGCGGCGGCTGCGGCTATCTGCTCGGTCGCGCTCTGCCGCTTAAGCTGCTCAATGCTGCGGTTGCCCTCCTTAGTGGCTTCGTTCAGTACATTCACAGGGAAGCCGAGCTGCTGCTCCAAATACTTCGACAGATCTGAGTGGAAAGTCTGGAGATCGCGCCGGGTAATGACCTCTTTTGCCGAAACCTTGTAGCCGCCGCGTTTCCGATCTTGTGTGACCGGCACGAACGCAAAGTGCATGTGTGGTGTTACTTCGTCCATGTGCACATAGGCCGAAACAACATTGCTGCGCCCATACCGGTTTTCGAGAAAATCGTATGCGGCCTGGAAGAAAGCCGGCTCGGCCTGCTGGGGTAAGTCCTTAGGGGCTGTGACAATTCTTAAGTAAATCTAGTAATTCATTTTTTACTTTACTCTCAATACTTTTAGCT
>OGIG01001222.1_pt1 | contig 15968 bp, 14 predicted proteins | sample 1571601 | NCBI WGS metagenome assembly OGIG01 (sample SAMEA2581953, study PRJEB24529) | metagenome | biome: Human gut stool | place: China | collected 2011 | reverse complement strand
TACAGAAACGAGCAGAAGTCCGCTCGTTTCCATATTGTTACCTATATAATATAGGCAAACGCCCAACTTCTTGATTTTCAATCAAAGTCCAATTTAGAGCGAGTTAGTTTTTTTAACGCTGAAGAATGCTTTCTACGGCTTCAGGTGAAGGTTTCATGGCTTCTACACCAATAGGCAGGCAGACCGTTTTCTCCTGTACCTCTTTCAGATACGGTGATTTCTGGAGATATACCGGTGTTGTTCCTACAATCTTGTCTGCTCTTTTCAGCAACCAGTTCTGTAATGGCTTGTAAAATCGGAGCAGCATTTTCTGTTTCTGGATGTCGCTGTGCCAGTGAAGGACAACTTTCCCCTTGTAACCCGAGCAATATAACGCCAGACAGGCCATGGGGTCTGGATGGTGTACATGGATTACCGAATAGTTCCGGCTTATTTTTCTTAAGGTCAGAATCATAGCCGGTGAGATCATTGTTGCGGCGATTTTAGCCCATGAAGGACTTCCAATCAGTCTGGCATGTTCGTTGAGGGGGATAATCTGGCTATCCCCTTTGTCCAGTGCACACAACATATCACAATCAACCTTCCGCGCGGATAGACCGAGCATCAGGTCGTACATTACTTTTTCTACACCGCCTCTGATCGGGTAGAATTTTCCCAATTGCAAGATTTTCAGATCTTCTTGTTTCATAGCTTGAGGATCATTTGCCTGGAATACTTATTGTTTATACGTCGTCTTCTGTTCCTGTATCAGTTTCTTGTGCAGAGTGATGGCATCCGGATAATTTCTGCGGATATATCCGCCAATGCTGTTATATACCAGTCCGAGACGAGTTGCGATGGATTTCAAATCTTCCGTCGTTGTCTGATACAGTTCTATTGCTTTCTTGTATTTCTTTTCACTTCGGTACATCGTACGTTTTCCCTGCTCATTCTGTCCCATTCCTACGATACTGATCAGTTCCGGTTCGTATTTATGCAGGTATTGGCGGAAACTTTCCGGTTGCAGGTTGAACTCATTGGCTACCTGAGCAATGGAACGTGGATTCTGTTTGATGCTGTTAATTGCATCCTGATATTTGAGTGAGGTGCGTTTGGTACGGTTTCTGGCTTTTCTCAAGTCTTTCGGACTTTGGCTCTCGTCAGTTATTCCCAGATGATCCAGTACCAGATTTTTGTGCCATTTATGCAAATAAAAACGGAATCCTTCCGTAGTTACTCCTGTCTGATCTGCAATTTCTTTCAGAGTCAGTACTGTATTTTTGTACAGGGTAAGTGCTTCTGCGTATTTATTGATTGTTTGGGAGGAAGGTTCATATTTCCGTCCGTTTCCCAGGAGTCCTCCTCTTTTTTTATACTTTTCTTCTTTCGCCCGTTTACGCATGGCTCTTTTTTGCTGAAGCACGTCTTTGTGATAAAAACGTAAATGTTGCATCAGGCCACTTTCGGAGACTTTGAATTTTTCGGCAATTTCCGGTATCGTCATTTCCGTTGTACGGTAAAGTTCAACCGCATCCGTGTATTGCTGGACGCAGGAAGGGCGTGCCCCCCGGGGAATATTGTCATTGATACCCAGCCGTTCACGTATCTTTTGTCGCCGGGAAAGAATTTCCTCATAATGTATTCTCATGAAATTGGCCAGTGCAGTACCATTCAGGCCGAATTTGCGGGCCACCTGTGAAATATTCAAGTCGATGTATTTCATCATGTCGCAAGCCTCTACTGCTGCTTTGTATCTTTCGTGAGACACACGGTTTTGTTTCCCGGTTGAATAGATTTTAATCGACTGCAAGTCTTCACTTTCCACTGGTATCTGATGCCGTTGCAGAACCAGTTCCCGCCAGTAACGGCGTAAGTAATTTCCCAAAGCACCGGGAGTAACTCCACAACGCAGGGCTATAATTCTTGTTGACAATGTGGTGTCAGCATACAATGTTACAGCCTTTTCGTATTTACAGTGAAGCGCATGCCGTTTTTTCAGCAATGCTCTTTCCTTGGCCGGGAGTTTTTCAATCTCGTCCAAATTCAGTTTGTTTTCCATGGTTTAAATATTGGCTGACGGATTCCTTTCTGTCAGCTTGTCGTATAAGTCCAGATAATCCTGATAGCGGTCTTCTTTCCGGAAGTTTTCCAAAGCATATGTTCTGCAAGGCTGCTGATAGTAAGCCTTTCCCCGTTGACTGATCAGGCGGGCTGCCTCCAGCATTTCTTTCACGTTTCCCTGAGTTACGATGAAACCAGTCTGATCCGTGATGGCTTCAATACTTCCACCTGTGCGATATGTTACGACCGGTGTGCCACAGGCAATTGCTTCCAGATTGACGGTCGGGTAATTGTCCTGCCACGTCGGGTTGATGAATGCGTCAGCTGCAGCATATAGTTCTGCCAGCTGGTGAATATTTTCCGTACGTGGAATGCCCAGCATGTTTTTTTTAAGTTTTTTCTGTTGTTCCGGCCGGACTCCTACTAAAACAAGCATTTCATCAGGATGCAGGAAGTCGGCCATTTGAATACAATCATCAAATCCTTTTTCCCGGCTCCAGATACTGGCCACACCAAGCAGAATGTGTTTTCCGTTCAATCCATATTTCTGCTTAACCTGTTCCGGATTATAAATATTGAATATATTGGTATTGATTCCGTTATGAATCACATGAAACTGATTGTTTCGGAAGAAAGAATGCTGCATTTCTTCCCGGATCCATTCAGAGACCGGAACGATGGTCAGCTGATCCAGGGGTAGGAAAGTAAAAGCCTGTTTCTTGTCTTCATAATTTTGATGTGACCGGTCAATTAGCCAGCTTGCAGGAAACTCCTTCTTTTGTGGGCAATGCCCACATCCTGTTTGCCATTTGTTACATCCGGCATACGAGTAGTAATAACAGTGTCCGGTATACAGCCAGCAGTCGTGAACAGTCCAGACGACCGGGATATTACTTTGGGCCAGGAAATTAAACAAGATCTGATAGTTGAGGAAATAGCCGTGAATATTGTGAATATGAATCACGTCCGGTTTCAACTCCTGAATCTGTTTCACAAATAGTCGGGTAGCCTCGTTTGAAGCCAGTCCGTGCCGGTCAAACAGTCGGGTCTCCAAGCCATGCCAGATTGTACTCCATTTATTTCCGACCGGAATCACTTCCGACTGGCATGACTTGATTCCGTCACGTCCTTTGCTGTATGCTATGCAGCTTCTCCATCCGTGTTGCATAGCCAGTTCTCCGATTTCCTGCATAATACGTCCGGTTGACGTATTGACTCTCAGAACCGGATTAATCTGTAAAAGCGTTTTCATTAATGGGTTAAAGCAGTGAACAAGCGCATCCATTTGTCCATAACGGCCTGTTCAGAATAAGTTGCAACGACTTTTCGGGCGTTTTGAGAAAGCATTTTCCGATATTCCGTATCTTCCATTACTTCCATCATTGCGTGAGCTAGCTTTTCTATGTCTCCATTGGGAACGAGTAATCCATTTTCTCCCTGTCGGATAATATCTTTCGGACCACATTTAAAGTCAAATGAAACGACCGGTAGTCCGCAAGCCATCGCTTCGATCATTACCATAGGAAATCCTTCATAATTGGAACTCATCACCAGCATGGAACTCTGGATGTATTCATTTCCGATTTGTTTAGTAGGTTTGTTTATCCGTACAGACTTTTGCAATCCTTTTTCTTCAATCATTTGTTGAAGCATTTCCTGCCATTCTCCCTGTCCGAAAATATCCAGGTTCCAGTCTGTAAACTTTTTAGAATGCTGTATCAGCTGCCAGGCTTCAATCAGACGGTCAAATCCTTTCTGATAATCCAGTCTTCCTACGGCAATTACCCTCTTTTCCGTTACGTCTGAATAATGTTCACTTACATGCATTGCAGCATTGGGAATGACTTCCATATTAGGTAATTTTCCCCAGTATTCCCGGTCTTCGTTAGTCAGTACAACAAACTTGTCGAATCGGCGGACGATTCGTTCGTCCTGCCGGGTACGCCATTTATCAATCCATCCTAATATTCCTTTTCGGTTGTATTGCAAGCGGAAAAACTTGCAGTAATGTAATTCCAGAACCTTCTTGCTGCCATCCTTGATGGAAGGGATGAAAGATGATTCAGAAGGGTAGAGGGATATGACGATATCTGCTTTTTCTTGTTGAAGTAATGCCGTCAGTTTCTGTTTATGTACCTTTCTTTTACGAAGATATCCGGTGATCTTTTTCCATGCACCTTTTTCATTATCGTCTGAATAGTTTATGCCCAGATCTGTCATCCGTACATTTGGAGGAAACGGATAGAAGGGAGGTCTCTGATGCTGGTCGGTAGTAACAATGGAAACCTCCCAGCCCGGAATCCGGGAAAGATAAGTAACCTTGTTCAGGAGGACGCGCTCCATACCTCCGGGGTTGTATGTGGAGTGGGTGCAATAGATGAGTTTCATAGACTGTGATTATTCATCAAATAGCGATTATTATATTCTTCGTTTTCTTCGTTGGAGATGCAAAGGAATAGGGCGAATACCAAAAAAATGTCAGTAGAGACTTTCAACCAGTATATATAATTAAGGACTAACAAGACGAAAAACATATATTTCATCGCTCTGAATCGATGTACGCACACCATACATGCATTAAAAATAAAAAACGAGAATGCTAATAAACCTATCAACCCGAAGTAGAACAGAAAACGAGAGTAACCGACATCTGATCCTCGATAAAAACCAGCCCAACGCTGACCTGTATAGTAGGGATCAGAATCAGTAGAACCGAAATAACCGTCACCAATTAGCCAAGTTTTCGCATTGTCAGGGAAAATAAATCCTTCTTTTAGTAATTCGTTTGAGTGAACGTTCCATTCTCCCTTTTCAGCCAAAGAGAAGAAGCCTTCGAATCCGAAACGTAACAGGCTATGGAATTCTGGTATGGTATAATATGCTATAGTACACACTGAGATAACAATGGCTGACAATCCGATAGCCCAAAGTAACAAGCGTTTTTGGAAGTTATCTATTTGATAGAATCGTGAAAACATAATGAAACTTAATAATGCAAGTACGGCCCCTATCGTCGTTGTACGGCCTATCATATTCCCTATTACGAATATAATGCAGAATGCTAGAATATACAACGGTATGTATTTGATGATTTTTTGTCTGAATTGTATAACTACGAATGGTATCATTATCAGTATAGCGGCGAAACGAGAACCTGCTATATCAAGGCCGACACCGAATCCCATAAGACGATCTTTTTCTGTCATAAATGATACAGCTCCTTCAGCTAGTAGAGAATATACAAATTGCTTCAATGGAGTGTAGAACTCCATTCCCAGTGCTAATGTGCACTGGGATACACCTAAAACAATTAGATAGTTGCACACGATGAATACTGAAATCGTTCCATGTACCCAGCGGATGCATGTTATTGCTACGTATGCTGCACTGAGCCATACCCACATGGATATTATATATGTGACATACGTGTAATCGTTTGTATCATTGTACACAACCGAAATAAACCCAGTCAATGACACTAATGCCGCACAGATAGACAGAATGAAAATATTTCTGTTGATCAATGCATTATTTTTTTGCACTAACTGATATGCAAGGATGAATACTCCTAGACCTCCTAATACCATTTTAGTATTTATTGAAGGCATAAAGCGTAATTCGATAGAGAAAAAATAAAAGTTAAGGACTAAAGCTGCAACAATCATTAAAAGTCCTTTAATTATCACACTATTTTTCATTTGTATAATATTCCGTAGATAAATCTATGTATCAATTTATAATACAAGCTGATTAGCCAAAACTGCTTTTTGGATGCCAACAATTGTAATAGATATCGTCTGAATGAAATTTTTTTATTCAATTTTATATACCGGTTAGCTTCAGGATACCAAGTTTTCCAAAGCTTGTATTTTCTTTTGTCATCAGTTATCAAGAACGGGTATTTAACATCTAATTTAAAGAGTTCTAAATTTTGTTCTAATACATTTCCATATTTATTTTTGAGGAATGTTAATATTTCATCTGTATTATGTCGCAATTCTTTTAAATGGCGGTTTGAGTAGGTATTCGAAAATGCACTTGTGTTTAATTTTACGTAGTGATAAAATGCTCTCGGCACATACATAACTTTCCGAGCATAGGCAAAAAGACATATCATGGTCATATCTTCACCCATACCGTAACCGGCAGGGAATAGGATTCGATTATCAACATAAAGCTGACGTCGAACTAATTTGTTCCATACATTGTATTTCATCACTCCATTTAGCATCCCTTTCAAAGCTTCCATAGGAGTGCCATAAAATGGTTGTTTCATGTAACGCTCATTTTTTCCGAAAGAGAGCATCCAATCGCACCATACGATATCAGCATCTCCTTTCTTTGCTGCTTGGTATAGTTGTTCTAACATTTCCCGTTCTACAAAATCATCACTATCGCAATGGAATATATATTCTCCTGTAGCTATGGCTAGACCACTGTTACGGGCAGCTGGCAAACCTTTGTTTACGTCATGTCGAATTATCTTGAATTGTCTTTTACGCTCTGGATAATCCCTTATGATCTTCTGCACAACAGAAATACTATCATCCGGAGTACAATCATCGACAATAATAAATTCCGTTTCTTGAAGAGTCTGCTCTATCAACGAGCGGATACAACGCCCGATGAAGGCCTCCACTTTATAAACCGGGACTATAACTGAGACCTTTATCATTTAATATATTTTAAAAGATTTTCTACTACAACCATTCTTTGAGTTGAGAACTTTCGTGCAAACCATTTGGAGGACTGAACCATATAAGACACTTCTTTCATTTCTAATGGTTGTAAAATCCCATTCACCCACTTGATATATCGTTTACAACCTTCAAATTCATCTGTAGTATTGTAGATTTGTTTTCTGAATTCAGAATTCCAGCATAATGTTTGGATAAACATTTCGTCAGGACAATACGTGTGACTGAAAGTTCTTCGTATTAAATCAATATTCTGCAACAAATATCCGACAAAATCATGTGTAATGCTACACCATTGGCATCCTTTTTTCACTTCCAGCCGTGTTCTACGATACCGCACAAGACTTTGCAGGCGTGCAAATATAGCTCTGATGAATTTCTTTATCATGTTGTTTGACTGGAAATCACGCGAAAAAAAGAACCAATGCTGCGAACGCCAATTTATTTCACGCTGTGTGGCATGGTTGGCTATTCCGATAAATTCCCTTCCTTGGTGTTCATCACAATAGGTATGTATATAATCTTGTGATTTTATAGGTAAATCTACACCCGATAGCAAATGATAGTAGGCATATGGACCGTTGGTATAGGCTTCTTTAAAGAGGGTAAGTTCTATTTTAACCAGACTGAAATCTCCCCAACGTGCATCGATATGAATTGGCAGAACATAAAGATGGCTCTTGGATGTCTGTAAGATTGAAGCAGAAAAGGAAGCCTTTCTGTCAATGTGTACGTAAATGTCGTTGCGTTCGTCATCTAGCGAAGAAAGCAATAGTTGCAAAATCTCAGGTTCGTTATGGGCTATTATTAAATAAGCGTGTTTCATTCAACAAATTCTCCCTATAATCTGTGATTGATAAGCGGCATCATTCAAATCTGAATCTATCCGTCCGCCATTAGTCACTTCATTTACATATTTATTGGGCACAGAAACTTTGTGCTTGGCTTTCATACGCATCCATTCATATTCTATGTCCACGTGTCCTATATCTATTGCCTGATAACCACATTTAGCCAAATCGTATGCCAAAACCGTTGCTGTATGCCCCAAAGCCAATAAAATCAAGATGTTGCGTGGGATTTTCTTTATTTCAGAAAGAATTTGGTCATATTTATTAAATGCGTCTGTCGATGGGCATAAAAGTCTATGTATCTCTGCTGCATTATCAAATAAACCATTTCCAACTCCTAGTCGGCTATATTCTCCTTCTGCAATCAAAATATTTTTCCCGTTCCAAATCTTTTTCAAATAACTTACATACAAATCATAATCCTTAATATCACGTCTATTTAAATAAAATCTTGTAAAACAGGCATCCCCCATCAATTTAAAATTTTTATTCCCGATAAATAATTCTTTACGCCACAAAAATTCTCTTTCGAAAAAAGTACGTTCATATCCCTTGTAGATGGAAGAATCTTTAAATGCATACGGAATACACACTAAATGGCCAGTAACATTAGATTCATATACTTCCAGCAGGCGAGATGCTAATTGGATATCATAATGTTGAAATGTATCTACATGGAAATTCTCTATTGTGCCATGTCTTTTCAGATGAGTAATCATTTGAAATTCTCCGTCACCGTAACGACTGACAGAGCATTTATTCTTTATGATATACAGAATTGTATCTATAGAATTAAGTAGATGCAATTGATTTGGGTTTCGATAAAAATGAAATTTAATCCTGTAATAGGGAGTATAAACTAGCCGCCAAATGAATAGCCTTATTTTTTCTTGCACATCAGACATTTTATATCATTTAAATCTTTAAGTATTAAAATCGTATTTGTTTCTTCAAAGTAATTACTAGCATATAGCATCTACTTAAAACCTTGATTACAGGCACATTCACTCTCGTGTGGCTACGCCAATAGTGGATATAGTTATGTCTGTTTTCTGTTCCATCTGATAATTGAAGGTACATTTCTAAACTTGTGTTTTGTAAGTCTTCATCAAATTTGCACAGAAATATTTTAAGCTGCTGCGAATAATGCAGGAAACAAAATACATATACTTCTTTCAGCATATAAAGTATCTTTCCATAGAGATAGGGACGTAAAGTACTGGAAACACGTTCTCTTAGCCGTTCGTAATCCCGGCACATTGATAATGCGCATTCAGCAATATGTGATATTCTGCGAGCTTTTACCTTTGGATTCATTGTCTGCCCGTCACGCCCTACAAGATATTGGTACAAAGGTTTACTAAAATAGGAAACTGTCTTTACGGCAATCATGGGTGTAGTAATCCATTGATGATCGGTATAGGATATACCCTCTGTCTGTACGTATTCCAACTGCAACAATAAGTCGCGTCTATATGTCACTCCATGCATCTGCATTTCCATGAAAGCAGGCTCTGTACATATATCTTCGATGAAATGCGTTCCTGCCGGTAAATTATAGTGGATGGATTTATTAATTCTACGATTTTCGTCTACTATATCAAAATCTGACACGATTAAATCTGCATCTTCATCAACTAAGAAAGAAATAAATAAACTGAAATTATCAGTATTAAAACTGTCATCGGAATCCAGAATCTTGATATATTTGCCTGTGGCTTCTTTTAAGCCACGATTAATGCATGAGCCATAATTCCCATTTTTTTTGTCAATTACTCGCAACGTCCCAGACAGACGCTTTTCATATTTGTGAGCTATGGCAGATGTCTGATCTGTACTACCATCATTGACTACAAGTATCTCTACATTCTCCAATCGCTGTCCAATAGACAACGAATCCAGACAATATGGTAAAAACTTTTCCATATTGTAAGCAGGAATGACTATTGTCAGAATCTTTTCCATTGTACAAAGTCAGTTATATCTTATTCTATAATAAAACCACTACGTTTCTGCTCTTTCTTATTGTCATATAGTGATTTGATGTCCAATACCCAAGACGGCAGCATCTTTTTTAACCTATTACGCCATGTTATTGGAGTCGTAACTCTTTGATATGGTGATTTGCGCTGGGATAATTTTTGCTCGTCTGCATTCACCTCATTCAGAATGCGTTTAACTTCCTTGAAACTTTCGTCTAAACGTTTATTTTCCATAGCCTGTTCACAACATGCTTTGCCGTATTTTTCCAAGATATTTGCTTTATCTAATTGTTCACGTTGTGTGAAGAATGCGAAATGTGCTACTATGGCATCACCATTCCATGCATTAGATATGCCTTGACGTGTAGGGTAAATGCACGATAGAAATTCTTCGTCATCACCTGGAACAATTCCACCAAAACTACTCATCTCATCGCCAAACCACAGTACTGCATTGATTGAAAAACGAGTCATACCCATTTCTTTTTTACCGAGATGAAGCTCTTCCCATTTTCTTGTTTTAAGATATTTGCTTAAAAACCACTCATGTAGTTCTTGGGCAAAGATACCGCTACGCCACAGAATAGGATGACTTGCAGAAGCATTATAATAATTATTAAGCTTAATTTTTTTTCCCATTTCAAGCAAATAGGTCGAAAGGGAATTGTTGATTACCAACGGTGTTACTAAGAAAAATTGGGGATTTTCTATGCGGAATTCTACCATTTTTTCTATTAACCTTGGCTCCATCCATATGATATCATCGTCAAGTTTGAAATATATAGTGTCAGTTTCCACACAATCCTTATAAAAGGCATTGATACTGGCGTTTCCGTTTACTACGCCATCAGGTTGCCACACCAAATTGATCACAGGAAATCTAGCGGCCACCTGCTTGAAAAACTCGATGTCGGCACCATTGTGCGTATTAATCCAAATGTCATAACGATCTACAATATCCGATGATACAATATAAGGTATGAGATATTGCATGTAACGGCGGCGACCGGCAGCCGTATTTACTACTACACGATAATTCTTATACATGACATATTTATTATTTCCTTAATACATTTACGATTGACCACAAATTATATCGTTCGAGTATCTTCCTGAAATTACGCAACAAATTGAAATAAGCAAATAGTATCGATAAATGTGAATAGAAATGTTGTACCATCCATTTGTCGCATGTTGTTTTCATAGATGTAGCGCGGTAGTAACGGTTGAAAAAGTTCCAGTCTTCTGCCTTTATACTGCATAGCTGTGCTTTAGAAACTGAAAGTGTTAATGCTTTATGCATTAAGTAGAGTGGTCCCAAATCAACAATATCTGCCCCATATTTTGAACAAAAAGCCAAAGCTAGTTCCTTTATCATGCGAAATGTTTTATATTCTGTAAAGAAATCATTTTCTGCGTGTGATAAAGAACCTTCCCTGTCTACATACAGGTAGTTTGTTACAGGAGAAAAGCTGACACTGCCATTTATTGTATTCAGGTATGAAAATAGTAGAACCCAGTCCTCATTAAATTTAATTTCGGGGTCAAAACGAATGAATGATTCATCCAATATCTGTTTTTTAAACAATTTACTAACCGTATAGCCTCGTTGCGACACATATTGTTCTTTTACCATTACATCAAAATTACTTTTTGCATATACTTTTACACCTTTTGGTAGGTTATAATCATAAAGCAATTCACCATTTTCACGTATATGCTTCAATGAATGAAAAACCAATTCTATCCCTTCATCAGTACACGAATATAAATCTGAAAGATAATCAGGTGTTACATAATCATCAGAATCCACAAATGTGATCCACGTACCTCGCGATTCCTCGATCCCTCTGTTCCGTGTTTTTGAAACACCTTCGTTTTGCTTGTGTATTACCTTTAGCCTGTTGTCTTTTAGTACATACTCATCACATATTACTCCGCTACCATCGGTGCTCCCATCGTCAATCAGCAGTATTTCATAATCAGTAAACTTTTGATTTAAGAGGCTGTCTATGCAACGGGGTAATTGTGTCTCCACATTGTAGATAGGGACTATCACTGAAATGATTGGAAATTTCATTGCTGTATTCTTTTTTATAGTTAAAGTGCAATTTCCACTATGAGAATCATATTATGATACTTATATATGATTAATAATCACAATTTATTACTGCGGGTATTATTGTTTGGCTATATTAATTATTTTGTATTGCAGCTTTTGGCAACCGTATTTAAAAACAAAGGAGAGCATTGTAACTATAGTCACATAGGTTAAAAAACAAGGTATGTTGTCTATATTTGATCCTGTAATTCTATATGCTAAAGATCCAGTCATGGCATGAAGTAAATATATTTCATAAGTAACTCCTCCTAACTTTATCCATAATTTGTTATTCAATATAAAATATAAGAATCCTTTATTCCAAATACCCGCATAAATAATAAATGAGAATAATATTATCGCGTATATGTCATATTGATGATTATCCCTTAACATTAATATAAAAGTAATAAGTACCAATATTATCATAACTATGCAATCTATCCATATCGATTTGTGCATTTTATTATAGCGACTATGACAAAAACAGCATAGCATAATTCCGATACCCATTTCGGCAATGCCACGCCATAATGGCATATGAAAAATTCCTTTGGTTGTAAAATCCTCTAAAGAACCATTTTGGGAATACCTTAAATAGGTTAATGTAATTATACTCAAAATAGGAATTAATACATGTATACTCATATCTTTCCAAGTACTTATGATAGAGTAAAGTAAATATCCTCCTATTATTAATACACTAAAATACCACATTGGCCAATTAATACCTGCATCAAATATGCCTAAACCTTGTAGTAACAAAGTTTCGGTTATAAAAGGAAATATCAAATTTGCTGAGATCGAATGTTGGATGATAATATCGGGAATTATGCCGAAATATAGACATGCAAGACACAATGCCATAAAATATGTAAAATACATTTTTTTTAATTTATCAACAGTATATAGTAATGCTGTCTTAGGCTTTCTGTAAAAACTATTCATTAGCATATATCCTGACAAAATAAAAAAGAACTCAACAACTAAATACCCATTTTTGAATTTAAAAGAGTCAAATGGTCCGTGCCACATTAGTAATACTACCATAAATATGTATCGGTAAAATTCTATAGTTGCATTTCTAGATTCCATTTTTTTTAGTAATTTTATATATTTGGTAATTAAATTTCTTCCAATTTTATGTACTAAAGCAAACAATGTTGTTTGAAATAGTGTATGTGCTTTCTTGTCCATTTTTGCAAGCACTTGTCGGTAGGTCATGTTAGGGAAATCTTCAATAGGGACAAAACATTCTGGGTGCTCATCTTTCATTTTTTTTACCTTACTCCAACAACGTTCACGGTTGGCATGAAGATGAAACCACATAGGGCCGGCAATCATCATCTTCAAAGGACAATTAAACCATTCAACCACAGTATGATTTATGTCATAAACCATTTTCTTAAAATAGACCTCTGCTGAAACTGGGAATATCAGATGGTCACCTGCACCATTATATGGAGGATGAACATTTACACCATCAAAAGGGATGTACCATCGATCATCTTTAAATACATTTGCTCCTGATATGCTAATACATGCTTTACCGCGTTGCAGTTGCCGCATTGAGAAGTAAATATATGGCATCATTGCAAGTTTGACCAACCAGTCGGGCATCATCCATAAACATGGCTTGCCACATTTCATAGACATTCGGCGATATGCTGTAATATACATCATAAAAATCCAGCCTATTACACAACGGATGTTCCAGTTCTTTATCACTTCCCAACTACAAACGTCTCTCCACTTTTTCAGTTCATCTGCAAAATAAATCTGGTCGGGATCTATTATTAGTGCATATTTATATGTAACTTTAGCGAGAGCATAGTTGCATTGACTACAGAAGAGTCGTGGAGAGTCTTCGGGAAGGTTTACGGCAAATTCAAATTCTTTATTCGTCAGATTAAATGCCAAGACATTGTGATTGTAAGCATATACTTTGATTTTATCAGGATATTGCTGCCGTTTTCGTTCTATGATTTCCACAGAATCGTCTGTACAATCGTTATAGACAATCACCAATTCATCAAGAGCTTCAATACACGAATCAATACAATCTGCAATAAATCGGGCCTCGTTCTTGACACGCATTATTCCTGATAATCCATTCTTTAGTTGTGAATAGGATACTTCACGGTCTTTGTCGTACATACACAAATCAAATTACATTTTAATCTAATCATCATTATATCATCTATTCCTTTTGTGTGAGCGTCTTTATACCTGCGATATCATCCCACTTCAATCCTCGACCAATCAGCAGTTTGTTAAATATTAGTTTGGCAACAAACGCCATTCCATAATGTCTTGTTAATATACGTATTACTCTAATAAACAACCGCCATTGTTGTAGCATCCATACGCGACTCATTGCCTTGGCGAATTGGTAGAGAATGAACCTTGCTGCCGTGTCGCTTTGTTCAACATTATAAATAGCTAATCGTGCCTTAAATTCTATATTTCTTTGAGTATCCAACGACGCTTCAGACCATACGCCACCACGATGATAGCGATATACTCCCATTACTTCCGGAAAACAGTAACCTTTGCCTTGTCTTAATAGTTCGTAAAACAGAATCATGTCGAGTGACATACCATAACTCTCGTACCGTTTTAAGTCCAAAGCACTGCGACGATACATAACCGTCAGTGTTTGAGTGAGCCACTTGCCACCTATCAGATTATGCAAGTCATAATCAATACCTTTGAAATCTTTATCGGTGTCCTCCTCCCAAACATCACTTTCTTGCCAATACTTATTAAAGCGATGTGAACACATCACATAGTCCGGATGTTTTTCAAGGAAGTCTACTTGTTTTTGAAGTTTGTACGGATCAGTCCAATAATCATCACCCTCACACATTGCTATGTATTTACCATTACATGCATTGTACATTATCTTTGTGAGCGAACCATCTTTTTTGGAGTATTGATTTTCGGTTTCATAAATGGGCTTTATAATATCAGGATATTTTTCGGCATATTCTCTTATAATTTCTGCAGTATTATCAGTTGATGCATCATCGTGAACTATCGCCTCAAAACGAAAATTAGTTTTCTGCATTACAAAACCTTCAAGAGTCTCACGAATAAATTTGCTATGATTATAAGCTAAGCAGTTTATACTTACCATTAAAGGTTTTAATTCTTTGTTTTGCATATCATTCATTTTGTAAACTTCTTTTTTTTATATACTCCGACAAAGGATGTTCAATAAAAACAATACGTAACCGGTCTATAACAACACAAACAACAAATATACATGCAGCAGATACAATAGGTCTCAGCCAAAAATATTCATCACTATAATGCCCTACATTATCCAATAAATCCTGCCACAGCCATCTTCTCATTGTATCACTATTAGCATGAATCAACAACACACCGAATGTAGACCCTCCTACCATATTTATATATTTACTTTGAGGAAGTTTTATATTCTTAAACCACATAAAACTGCAAATAGCAGTAAGTAATGCCAATATCACATTACTGTCTGACAGCATGCGATAAGGAAATATATCTTTTCCAAATCTTACATTCATCCACAAAATGCTTATAATGCTTGCTACAGACAAAACTATACATAATATTGTACATATCATCCAAAACATTGTATTCCTGTCATACTTGCATGGATACAGACGAATGTACGATGATATGAAATATAACACCATAAACCAAGAAACATAATTCATAGATACTCCCATATAAGGAAAAGAAGAATGCAAGGTGTATATAAACAGACTTAAAAGGATTAACAAACCGTGTTTCTTTTTATTTAAATTATTTATTAAAATATTCAAAAATGGAATACACAGATAAAACATTAGAAAACAACAAACAAAGCTATCACACAAATACCTGCATGGAATTATATTTATTACCCCCCCCCATGAAAATTTTTCATATTTACAAGCAATAAATACAAAATAAATTAAGATATTATAAAATAATACTTCAAACAAGAGTTTAAGAAATTTTTGGACAGTTATTTGAGATTTACACATAAAGTATCCGGTAATCAAGACAAAACAATTAATACCGGTCTTCCCCCAAGCTCCAAATAAAAAGAAGAATATAGAATTGCCCGACAATGGCTCTTCTTTCATCACATCCATTAACTCCGAATTTACCACATAATGGTGTGCTACAATAAGCAACATCACTATAATTCGATATAGTTCTAAGTTAGAATTTCTTGTTTTATTTATTAATTCCATTATATCTATATATACAATAGTTCGTTAAAAATTAGCCCAGCCTAAGCGGCTCTGGCAGTAAATAAAAT
>OGIG01001219.1_pt1 | contig 15982 bp, 14 predicted proteins | sample 1571601 | NCBI WGS metagenome assembly OGIG01 (sample SAMEA2581953, study PRJEB24529) | metagenome | biome: Human gut stool | place: China | collected 2011 | reverse complement strand
AGCATTTGGAAACCTACCATAGTAATATGGCAAGGCGCTGGGTGCTTAGCCTACATGATCCACTGCTCTTTCCACTGGTGACACTCATCATCATGGACGTGTTCCTGCAGAAGATGCGCATTAAAAAGAACCGAAAGATGCTCATCATCGAGGAGGCATGGAAAGCCATCGCCTCGCCCATGATGGCGGAATACATAAAATATCTGTATAAGACCGCCAGAAAATTCTGGGCAAGCGTGGGTGTGGTGACACAGGAGATACAGGACATCATCGGCAGTGAGATAGTGAAAGAAGCCATCATCAACAACTCGGATGTGGTGATGCTACTCGATCAGAGTAAATTCAAGGAACGATTCGACACCATCAAGGCGATACTTGGTTTGACCGATGTGGACTGCAAGAAGATATTCACCATCAACCGCTTGGAGAACAAGGAAGGACGCAGTTTCTTCCGTGAAGTCTTTATCAGGCGAGGACAGACCAGCAATGTGTATGGTGTGGAAGAACCGCATGAGTGCTATATGACCTACACCACGGAACGAGCGGAGAAGGAAGCATTAAAACTCTACAAGCGAGTGTTGAAATGCAACCACCAACAAGCTATCGAAGCCTATTGCAGGGATTGGGATGCAAGTGGTATCAGCAAGAGCCTCGCTTTTGCTCAAAAGGTAAATCAGGCAGGAAAAGTACTGAATTTAGGGAACAAAAATAAACAGTAATCAAAGATGAAACGACTTCTATCCATCATAATGCTGATAGTCTGTGTGTTGGCAAAGGCTGACACACAGTACTACAGCGTGAACTATGACAAGCAGACGGTGGCTGCTATGGCAGCTGCATACGGAACGGAAGCCGTGGCAGAGGCATACTATAACGAGCAGGTGCAGAACATATTGAAGCACTATAATGCAGCAGAAGTGGCAAGTGCCGGCATCTTCGCCTCAAAATTCTTGGAACGCAAGGCAATGACGGATTTGGGCATCTGGAACAGTAGCACAGAGAACTACTATTACCGCCGTATCTACAACATGGTGTCGGGCAAAATCATGCCGAAGATATGGACGGTGGCAGGAATGATGCTGAAAAGTCCTCAGACAGCCCTCTATTGGGGAAGTTATCTCGTGAAGATATGTGATGACACCAAGAACCTGTGCATGCAGTTTGAGAGTGTGGTAACAAACAGCACCCTCACATTCTCGGACATCGCCTTTCTACAAATCAACCAGGAGATAGCAGCCATCTTGAAACTTTCAGAGATTGGCAACGTGGATTGGAAGAAGATGTTGGACGATTTGTCGAAGGTGCCAGGCTATTTTACAGTGGACAATCTGAAAGCCGACATTGACAATCTGTATAAGGCAGGAGCCAATCTTGCTGGAGCAGGAATGAGCAATGTAAGCAATGCCATGTTGCAAAGCAGTCAGTTCAACGAACTCTTCCAAGGCAAGCTTGGTGCAGCCATCGATATTGTGGATAACTATAGTGAATTGTGGAAAACAATGGATAAAAGCATAGGCAATACCCTGTTGGGAATGATTGGAGGCAAGGATAATGTGGCAGGACTTTTCTCTCTTGCCAACTATAACCTAACCTCTTGGATGACCGACTATCTGGATGAGACGGCAGGAAACTACTACACGCAAAGATGGTATATCGCCCGACGAGACCAAGGACGAGAGAAACTGTGCGACTATGTACCGCCCACCGATGACAACAGCATCTTGAAAGGCGACCACTGGTACAGAATCAACACCAAGGATGCCAACTTCTATCCCAACAACAGCCAAAAGGAAGCCATCCTGCAAAACTCGGAGAATCATGCAGGATGGTCAAGAACAAGGGTGCAACAGCTCAACAACCAGAATGATGGCTTTACCTACAGTATCAGCTATTGGTTGAACAGCTACATCATCAGTAGCAAGAAAAAAGGACAGAAACAGAAGGCATACGCCTACGAGATACAGGTGTACAAGAGTTGGAACAGGACAGAAGAAGTATATGAGGCAGTCTTTGACTCCTATTCGATGGACTTGAACACCTTCAAGGCACAACTGCAAGCCCGGTTGAGCGAATGGAATGACAACGAGGAAGGATATACCTATTATATAGGCAGTGATGCACGCAACTACTATCAGGCAACCGATGCCGCCAAACTGAAGGGATGCGAGAGCGTGACCATTAGTGTGACATGCAGCGACGGTGTGCAGTTGGGGCAAGGCACCACACAATACAAGTGCAAGGGATGTGGCGGTTCGCTGAATGACCACAGTAAGAAATGCGCCATGACAACATCTGTGACAGAGAACAACCTTGACCTCTCGGACTTGTATAAACAAGAGCAGGAAGCCAATGCCAAGATAGCCTCTCTGCAATCTCAAATCAGTCAGTTGGAAGCCGAGAACAAGTCGCTTGTCAAGCAAATCGCCAATGCAAGTGTGGAAGATGCAGCCAAGTATCGGGAGCAATACAACAAGAACAAGGCTTCCATCGAACAACTGAACAAAGAACTTGCCACATGGCAACAGAAACAAAGGGAAATAGAGGAAGCCAAGGCAGAGGCAGGAAAGGACAATGACGTGGCGACGGATGACTACTATCGCATACCAGCCATTATGAACGACTGCAAGAGTGCCTACAACCTGACTTGGCAAGGGGAAGGAACATGGAGCGGCTATACTTACATTCGAAAAGCCACCATGCCCAACATCAACGGCATCATCACCTTCAAGGCAACATTGAAGATTGCCCGAAAGCCGAAATATTTCTTGGGCATCAAGATACACAGAGCCATCCTGCAGATCAGTTGGGAGCTGACATCGGAATACACCAACACCTCGGTAGTGGATGTGATAACGCTTGACCCAAGCAAGACCGAGCAGGAAAAGGCGGACGAAGTGAACAAGCGCATCTCGGAAATCGCACAGGAATATCCATCGTGCAAGATAACCACTGAATATGCTAAGAGCGCACCTGCCGATGACAACAACACCGATGACACCTTTCATCTGCTATGGTCGAGCGATAGGTTAGAGATAGCCAGAGAGGTGGACAGCAGAATCACCAAGATATATGCAGACTTGGTGTCGTTGGAGAAGATGATGCACTACAAGCGCAACATCATCGACGTACTGATGGACATCGCTCCACATATCAATGCTGACGAAGGACGACGGTTGACACTGGTGGAGAAATGCAAGAAACGTTGGTTAAGGAAAGCTGCCGACACCAAACACTCAGATGACTATCACGGCAAGTTTAATGATGAAGACAATGAAAATGAGAAATAGAAAAGAATACAAGGCTGATGCAGCGGAGAGGGTTGCAGGGCCAGTGAGCAAGAAGCGACGAATGGATATTGTGAGAACATTGCTGGTAGCAATCTTGCTCCTTGCCCTCCCCTCTAAAACATTCGCCCAATGGGGATTTGATGTTGCCAGCGTAGAAGCCTACATCAATGACCACAAGAAACAGCGGAGCCTGTTGCTTGCAAGAAGCACTTTGGAATACAGCAATAAACTATTGCACAGTTACAGTAAGGACGAGACCAAGGCATACAAGGAACTGAACGTTGACCTTGACAAGTACACCAGGGCATTTGATGTAATAGATGTGCTATATCAGAGTTTACGAACCAGTCTGAACGTGTACTCCACCTACGAGGGTGTGAGCGACAGAATATCGGACTATAAGAAGCTGTTGGATGACTACAACAAAAAAGTCATCAAACGAAAGCGCATCTCGCTTGCCGATACCATACTGGTAGGCATCAACCGACGAGCCATAGAGAATATCGCAAATGAAGGCGAATACCTCTACAAAAGCGTGAGCGACTTGGTGCTGTATGCCACAGGAGCGGCAGCGTGTTCCACGGCAGACCTTCTTGTGGTATTGGAAAGCATCAACACCTCGCTTGACAATATAGAGAAGCATCTGAACAAAAGCTACTTTGAGTCGTGGCGATATATCCAAGTGCGCATTGGCTATTGGAAAGAAAAGGTTTACCGAACCAAAAGCAAGCAGCAAATACTGGAAGATGCCTTCGGACGATGGCGAGTGGCAGGAAAACTTGGATATTAGTTAAGTGAAGAGAGAAGAATTCATTTGTTAGCAAATAGTGAGAGTTAGTAACCCTTATATAATAATGTATAGATATGGATAGAAAAAAGATAAAGACGGTAGTCGTTTTGATGATGATGGGCATAGCCATGACAGGCAATGCCCAGAGTTATGTGACATACAATCATGACAATTCGAAAAAGAACCAGATAACGGTGATGGAAATCGGTAGTGGTAGTCTGTCACCAGAATTGTACTATCAGTTACTGCACAGCAGTTACAAGAAGTCGACTGCGAGTAAGAACAAACTTGGTTTTCGTACAACGGCAGGAATCGGAGCCTACAATCAAGTGGAATATGCCGAAGCCATCGACTCTGCCCTGACCAAAAGAGCAGAGATTGAGGCGTTGAATATGGCAGACCGACAGGTGGATCTGGCATGGAAGGTGGAAGGAAGCAAGATAAACAGCAAGATGGATGCCTTCAAGAGAAACATCGACCGCATCCTGCCTGTAGGCGGATCCATCGGTGACAAGCAACGCTGGACAGAATACTATCATGTCTATGAGACAGCCATCAAAGCCACCAAGGATGCCTATATGCCCAACGCCAAACGCAAGAAGATGTATCTGCAGATTTACGCAGACGTGGCAAAGCAGAACGAGACGCTTGTGAAGCAACTGGTGCAAATGTCGAATGCCAGCAAGACCAAGGAACTGTTGGCAGCAAACGGCAACTACCAGACCGCCAACAAACGAAGCGTCATAAGCAGTGCATCCAGCAAATGGCGAGAGGCAGGAATGGCAGTGAGAAACAACACATTTTCTGGCAGTAATAACGGTTCGAACGAGGATGACAATGATTTGAAAATAAATAGATAAGGAGTTATGGCAGACAACAGCAGCATATTATCCGACTTCGGCATCAATATCTTGGAAGAAGAGATTGATGACGTGATTTTCCAGACCAACGAGTTCCTGTGCGACGCTACTTTTACAGGCTCAAACGGACCTTTTTGGTGGGTTGTCCAGATGTGTATGGCACTCGCAGCCCTCTTCTCCATCATGGTGGCAGCGAACATGGCTTACAAGATGATGGTGAAGCATGAGCCACTGGATGTGATGAAACTATTCAAGCCACTGGTGATAAGCATCATCCTCTGTTGGTGGTACCCACCAGCCGATACAGGCATGACGAACAGTGGCAGCAATTGGTGCGTATTGGACTTCCTGAGTTACATTCCAAACTCCATCGGAAGTTATACCCATGACCTTTATGAGGCGGAAGCCACACAGATAGAGGACAAGTTTACGGAAGTTCAGCAGCTTATCTATACCAGAGACACGATGTACACCAACGTACAAGCCCAGGCAGACATTGCCCATAAGGGAACAACAGACCCGAATCTGGTGGAATCGACCATGGAGCAGACAGGTGTGGATGAAGTGACCAACATGGAAAAGGACGCAGCCAAGCTGTGGTTTACCTCACTGACTGCAGGAGCCGTAGTGAACATCGACAAGATAGTAATGCTGATAGCATTGATCGTCTTCCGTATCGGTTGGTGGAGCACCATCTATTGTCAACAGATACTGTTGGGAATGCTGACGATATTTGGACCGATACAATGGGCGTTCTCGCTACTGCCGAAATGGGAAAGCAGTTGGGCGAAGTGGCTGACAAGGTATCTGACCGTGCATTTCTATGGAGCCATGCTCTACTTCGTGGGCTTCTACGTGCTATTGCTCTTCGACATCGTGCTCTGCATACAGGTGGAGAACCTGACGGCTATCACCGCCAGTGAGCAGACGATGGCGGCATATTTGCAGAACTCGTTCTTCTCGGCAGGGTATCTGATGGCAGCAAGTATCGTTGCGTTGAAGTGTCTGAACTTGGTTCCAGACCTTGCGGCATGGATGATACCAGAGGGCGATACCGCCTTCTCCACCAGAAACTTCGGTGAGGGTGTGGCACAGCAAGCCAAAATGTCGGCACAGGGGACACTTGCCCATGTGATGCACTGATAAAGGTAAAAAAGTAAAAGAGTGAAAAAGGTAAAAAATATTATAGCAATGGTAATCAAGAATTTAGAGAATAAGGTGAAGTTGGTGACTATCATCTGTAGCCTGTTTCTGGTTGGGTGCGTGCTGATAAGTATCAGTAGCATCTGGACGGCGAAGAATATGGTGGTGGATGCACAGAACAAAATCTATGTGTTGGATGGCAACGTGCCTATACTGGTGCAGCGCACGACGATGGATGAGACATTGGACGTGGAAGCAAAGAGCCACATTGAGATGTTTCATCACTATTTCTTCACATTGGCACCAGATGACAAGTACATCAAATACACCATGGAGAAAGCCATGTATTTGGTGGATGAGACAGGACTGGCGCAGTACAATACGCTGAAAGAAAAGGGTTTCTACTCCAACATCATGGGAACAAGTGCCGTGTTCAGTATCTTCTGTGACAGTATCAAGTTCAACAAGGAGAAGATGGAGTTTACCTACTACGGCAGACAGCGCATCGAGCGCAGAACCAATGTGCTGACCCGTGAACTGGTGACGGCAGGACAACTGAAACGAGTGCCGAGAACTGACAACAACCCACATGGATTGCTGATAGTGAACTGGAGAACCTTGCTCAACAAGGATATTGACCAGAAGACAAAGTCGAACTATTAAAGGTAAAAGGGTAAAGAAGTAAAAAGGTAAAAAAATAACGATGAACACAAAAGGATTTAAACAGATGCTCATTGGGGAGAAGATGCCCGACAAGGACGACCCAAAATACAAGGAACGCTATGAGCGAGACGTGAGAGCTGGAAGAAAGTTTGCCAGGATGTGCAGAATCGACAAGGCTGCAGCCAAGGTGCAGAAATTTGCCGACTTGCATAAGACAATGTTCCTGGTCATCGTGTTCGGTTTTGTGGGTGTGAGCTTCAGTTTCAACATCTATCGCATGGCAAGAGCTTATCACTATCAGGGAGAGCGACGCACCGCTACGGAGCGGCAGGACTCCTTGATAAAGGCTCGCCATCAGAATATGGGGAATGCAAAGAACATAATAAGAACCAATGAGGATGCACGCCATCCTCATAAAGACAAATAACGATGAAGCTGACAGAAAGAATCAATTTCAGACAACCCAAGTACATGCTACCTGCGATTGTCTATCTCCCACTGCTCGGAGCATCCTACTTTATCTTCGACCTCTTTGATACCAAGGTGGCGGAGAAGCAAGATGCCAATATGCAGACCACGGAATATCTGAATCCGAACCTTCCACAAGCTCATATCAAGGGCGGTGATGGTATTGGAGGTAAGTATGAGAACATGTTGAACGCCTACGGCAAGATAGAAGACCATAGTGCCGTGGAAAATATAGACCGAGAGAATGAGCAAGAAAAAGAAGAATACCAAAGCAAGTATTCGGATGCAGAACTGCAACAGTTGGATGCCGAAGCCAAGAGGCAAGCTGAACTGGAGAAAACGAGAGAAGCGCAAGAAGAAGCCCATGAGCGACAAAGAGAGAACGAGGCGTTGGCAGAGCTGAACAAGGCGCTTGCCGAGGCAAGACTGAAGGGACAGCAAGCCACACAAGCGAACATCTCGACTTCTGCAGCCACCTCTCCTGCCGACTCGCAAGACTCAGCCAAGGGCGGTATCAACATCGAAGGCAAAATAAAGGTGAATGAGAATGCCAGAAAGGAAGCGGACGAGAATGACAAGCCAAGTGAAGTGGTAAAAAAGGTGAAGACATCATCGGACTACTTCAATACATTGGCAGTGAATGAGAAAGAGCCGACACTCATCAAGGCTATCATTGACGAGAACATCAAGGCTATGGATGGAAGCCGTGTACGTTTGAGACTGTTAGATGATGTGGAAATCGGTGAAATGGTGGTGAAGAAAGGCGCATACCTGTATGCCACCATGAGCGGTTTCAGTTCGCAACGAGTGAAAGGAACGGTGAAAAGCGTGCTGGTGGATGACGAGATAGTGAAAATCAACCTGTCACTCTATGACACAGACGGCATGGAAGGCTTGTATGTGCCAAGCAGCCAGTTTAGAGAAACCACCAAGGATGTGGCAAGCGGAGCCGTGACCGGGAATGTGGATATGAATACCACCAATACTGGCAGCAGTTTTTCACAATGGGGCATGCAGACCATGCAGAATGCCTATCAGAAAACAAGCAATGCCATAGGCAAGGCTATCAAGAAGAATAAAGTGAAACTGAAATATGGCACCTTTGTGTATCTGATAAACAGCAAAGAGACCAAGAGTAAGTAAACATCAACATTCAAAGAATACGAATATGAATATCAAGAAGACCATTGGCGCACTCATGATGTGTGCAATAAGTGTCACTCCCCTGATGGCACAACAGACCAGTGCAGAGAGCTATCAGCCCAGCACCTACCAGGAGATGGAGCAGCTGACCGTGAACGAGCAGGTGACTACAGTCATTACGGCAAGCGAACCCATCCGCTTTGTGGACATATCCACTGACAAGATAGCAGGCGACCAACCCATCAACAATACTGTGCGTTTGAAACCCAAGGAGGGACTGCATGAAGATGGTGAAGTGCTTGCCATCGTGACCATTGTGACAGAACGCTACCGTACCCAGTATGCGCTGCTCTATACAACAAGATTGCAAGAGGCAGTGACGGATAAGGAGATACAACAGATAGAAAAGAATGCCTATAACAATCCTGCGGTCACATTGTCCTCTACGGATATGGCTCGATATGCTCGCCAGATATGGAGTTCGGAAGCCCATGTGAACAATGTGAAGACTAAAGTCCATAAGATGGTAATGCGTCTGAACAACATCTATTCGTCGGGTGACTATTTCTTCCTGGATTTCTCCGTGGAGAACAAGACAGACATTCCGTTTGACATAGACCAAATACGATTGAAGTTGACGGATAAGAAGACCGCCAAGGCTACCAACTCGCAGATGGTAGAGTTACATCCAGTCTTCACGTTGGAGCAAACCAAGCGTTTCCGCTATGGCTACCGCAATGTGATAGTCATTCGGAAAATGACATTCCCAAATGACAAGCAATTAACCATCGAAATGACGGAGAACCAAATCAGCGGTCGCACCATCTCATTGAAAGTGAACTATAGCGATGTGTTGTCAGCCGACTCATTCAATCCGATTTTTCTAAAATAGCAATCATATCCAATGGAAGAAAGCAAGGAGCTACAAGGATTTTACAAGATATTCAGGGCGGTCATCTACATATCCGTGTTGATGGAGTTCTTTGAGTATGCCATAGACCCAAGGGCGATAGACGGTTTTGGCGGTGTGGTGTGCGACCTGCACGACCGCATCAAGCAGTGGTTCATCTACCATGACGGCAACCTGGTGTATAGCAAGGTGGTGACGTTCTTGTTGGTGTGCATCACCTGTGTAGGCACGAGAAACAAGAAACACTTGGAATTTGATGCCCGAAGGCAGGTACTGTACCCCTTGGTGAGTGGCGTGCTGCTGTTGATATTGTCCGTGTGGCTCTTCGGCTATGCGATGGACACTCGTCTCTATACCCTAAGATTAAACACCATTCTCTATATGGTGACAACCATCATCGGAACGGTATTGGTGCATATCGCCTTGGACAACATCTCGAAGTTCTTGAAGGAAGGACTGATGAAAGACCGTTTTAACTTTGAAAACGAGAGTTTTGAGCAGTGCCAGAAGGAGGAATACAACAAATACAGTGTGAATATCCCCATGCGCTACTACTATAAGGGCAAGTTCCGCAAGGGATGGGTGAATATCGTGAACCCTTTCCGTGGCACCTGGGTAGTGGGCACACCAGGTAGCGGTAAGACATTCTCCATCATCGAGCCATTCATCCGTCAGCACAGTGCAAAAAGCTTTGCCATGGTCGTTTACGACTACAAGTTCCCTACCTTGGCAACCAAACTGTACTACCACTATAAGAAGAACCAACAGTTGGGCAAACTGCCAGAAGGCTGTAAGTTCAACATCATCAACTTTGTGGATGTGGAATACTCCAAGCGAGTGAACCCGATACAGCAGAAGTATATCAATAACTTGGCGGCAGCGAGCGAGACCGCAGAGACACTGCTGGAATCACTGCAAAAAGGCAAGAAAGAAGGCGGTGGCGGCAGCGACCAGTTCTTCCAGACCTCAGCCGTCAACTTCCTCGCAGCCTGTATCTACTTCTTCATCAACTATGGCAAGGAACCATACGACAAGGATGGCAAGATGCTAATAGCAGAGAAAGTACTGGACACCAAGACCATGCAGATGAAGCCGACTGGAAAGGTGTTTAACCATGTAGGAGAAGAAGTGGAACCAGCCTATTGGTTGGGTAAGTACAGCGATATGCCCCATATTCTGAGTTTCCTGAATGAGAGTTACCAGACCATCTTCAATGTATTGGAGACCGACAATGAGGTAGCACCATTGCTCGGTCCATTCCAGACTGCCTTGAAGAACAAGGCTATGGAGCAGTTGGAGGGTATGATAGGTACACTGCGTGTCTATACCTCACGCCTTGCTACCAAGGAAAGTTATTGGATATTCCACAAGGACGGCGATGACTTCGATCTGAAGGTCAGTGACCCGAAGAATCCGAGCTATCTGCTGATAGCCAACGACCCTGAGATGGAGAGCATTATCGGAGCGTTGAACGCCCTAATCCTCAACCGACTGGTGACACGAGTGAACACAGGACAAGGCAAGAACATCCCAGTGAGCATTATCGTGGACGAGTTGCCTACACTTTACTTCCATAAGATAGACCGACTGATAGGTACAGCCCGAAGCAACAAGGTGAGCGTAGCTTTGGGATTCCAAGAACTGCCCCAGTTGGAAGCCGACTACGGCAAGGTGGGTATGCAGAAGATTATCACCACCGTAGGCAATGTGGTGAGCGGTTCGGCACGAAGCAAGGAAACTCTGGAATGGCTATCCTCTGACATTTTTGGAAAGGTGGTGCAGCTGAAGAAAGGCGTGACCATTGACCGTGACAAGACAAGCATCAACCTGAATGAGAATATGGACAGTCTTGTTCCTGCCTCCAAGATTTCGGATATGCCGACAGGATGGATCTGCGGACAGACAGCAAGAGACTTTGTGGCAACCAAGACCGGCATGAATGGCAGCATGAACATACAGGAGAGCGACGAGTTCAAGACCAGTAAGTTCTATTGCAAGACAGATTTTAATATGGCAGACATCAAGAAAGAAGAAAGCGAGTATATGCCACTGCCCAAATTCTACACTTTCAAGAGCCGTGATGAACGTGAGCGCATCCTCTATAAAAACTTCGTGCAAGTTGGTGAGGACGTGAAAGCCATGATAGCAGAGATATTCAACAAAAAGAATGCCAAGTGACAATACATCAAAGTAAAACAAAACGAGATTCATGACAGGAAAGATACGGACATACATCATTACAGTACTCTTGCTGCTGTGCCAGAATATCATGGCACAGAACAAGACACCCACAACAGATAGCCCAAGCCAAAGAGACTTGGGCATCTTCGCTTTACCACCCTTTGAGCGAGCCGTGCGGTGCATCAAGTATTATGAAGGGTGGCATGACATCAAACGCAACTATCCCTATATCGGGTGGGGACACAGGATATTGCCATACGAGAAGTTCAGGAAGAACCCCACCTTACAACAGGCAGACTCGCTATTGCGGTCAGACCTCAGAAAACTCTGCGCCCTATTCAGAAAGTACGGTAGAGACACCTTGCTCCTTGCCGTACTAGCCTACAATGTCGGTCCCTATAAGATATTAGGAAATAGAAAGTTCCCCAAAAGCCGACTCTTGCAGAAAATTGAGCAAAGCGAAAGAAATATACGTAGGGAGTATCTTGATTTCTGTAGATACCAAAGACGCAAGATAGCCTCTATCCATAGGAGAAGACAGACAGAGCTGCTATTGCTATACAAGCCATAGAAACAGCAACAACGAAGTAACTCCAAATAGCTATTGATATACAACTACATTCTTGCCATACCGTTGCTTACATATATAATAAGGTGTAATAACCAAAAAAGCAACATGAGTCACAAATAAAAAAGTTAGCATTATGGCAACAGTAAAAGTAAAATTCAGAGCATCCTCGGTGCCGGGAAAGGAAGGCACATTGTATTATCACCTCATTCACCAGCGCAACTTGCGCTGGATCAGTACCGACTATCATGTCTTTCCTGACGAGTGGAACGACAAGAAGTCGGCTATCATTGTTTCTAACCACAATAGCAGACAGGCACATCTGCAGCTCATCCAGTCAAAGATAGATTGGGAGATGAAGCAGATGCTGCGTATCATCCGCGATAAGGATGTAGAAGGCATCCCTTATACCATTGAGGACATAGCCAAGGAGATACAGCAGCTGCCACCTAGCCAGAGCGTTTTTACTTTCTTCCACCAGCAAATAGCCAAGAAGGAGCAGATGCAGTGCATTGGCACCAGGAACAACTACACCAGTGCAGCCAACCGATTTATGGAATTCCGAAATCAAGAAGACCTGACCTTCTCTCAGATGACCAGAGAGATGATGGAAATGTATCAGGCATGGCTATGGAACAGAGGTGTTGGGCAAAACACCGTAGCATTCTATCTGCGAACCCTGCGAACCCTCTACAACAAGGCGGTGGAAGCAGGACAAGCTCCACCCAACGACATCTTTGCTCACGTACAGACTAGCAACGTGCGAACTGCCAAACGAGCCATTAATGTAAAGGATATTCGCAAGATAGAAAACCTGGACCTGCCAACAGGTTCATCCCTTGACAAGGCACGAGACCTTTTCCTGCTCAGCTTCTATCTGCGTGGCATGGCATTTGTGGATATGGCGTTCCTGAAGAAGACAGATTTAAAATGTGGCTTGGTGAGCTACAACCGTCGCAAGACCCACCAGAATCTCAATATCGAATGGATAAAGCCGATGCAAGCCATTATCGACAAGTATGCCGAGCAAACGCAGGATTCACCCTATATGCTACCCATCTTGACAGGCAAGGAATCCTCTCCATACACCGCATACCGCAAGGTGGAGCACAACACGAACTACAACCTGAAGAAAATCGGTGAGATGATAGGCTTGAAGATACCGCTGACCACCTACGTGGCACGCCACACCTGGGCAAGTATAGCCTTGCACATGAACATCCCGATAGCCACCATCAGCGAGGGCATGGGACACAACTCATACAAGACTACACAGATTTACTTACAGTCATTAGACGTAGCAACCATCAATGAAGCCAACGAGCGGATTATAAGAAAGATATTGAAAGAGTTGTAAACAAATCGGTATGTTTACCCCACTTCGGAATGATGGGGTAAAATGTTTAGCAAATTTCACCCTTTCTTCTTAGAAGAGAGTAATCTAGTTGCAAAAGTACGAAAATTAGTTGGATTACTTGTCAAATTTTATCATTTTCTGTAATCCATCCCCCAAATTTAACACAAATGTTTAGCAAATCTGCCTCGGACGATTTCTGTAAATGGCAGATTTGCACTTATTTCGGCTGTTGTTGCCCTTTTCTAAGAAGAAAGCGCAAAGGATGTAAAATAAAGTTACATATAGAGGCTGTATGGCTAATACTCATTATATACGATTAAGATTATGCACAACATTAACAAATGGACTAGGCTTCCACAACCATCATGTATGGTTGCAGCTGAGGACATAAAGTAGGACGAGAATATGACGCAGGATTGCTTGAATTCACCTTCTACAGCCGACGTAAGCAAGCGCTTACCAAAGGGCATCCACGTTATCGGGGCTGAAAGACTTTCGGATCCGAGTGTAGAAGGAATATCCCGACGTAAACGGATAAGAAAGAAAGAAGACCCTTCTACCGACCCCACTTCATGGAGTTATATTTTTATTCTTCACATGGCAGCTAAAGGGCTGGAGAAATGGTTGGAAGAGTTTAATGCTGACGAGAAAAATACCAAACAACCTTACTTCATTCATAAAACCCTTCGTTATTCCTACAAGGATGAGGAAAGGCAACAAGGAGTGAAAAAGACTTTGGAGCAATCTGTCAGCGGACTTGTCTTCTTGCAAGGTACCGTGAATGACCTACAAGAATTTCTTGCAGAGCATTTTCACCAATTTCACTTAGTCAACGACCGCAGTTTAGGACGACCTGCATCCATCAAGGACTCCATCATGCAGCCCTTTATGAATGTGATGAAGACACATCCGGAGCAGGTGACATTCCTTCGTGATGCTTTTGAGAAGTTTGCCAAAGACCACGTGAAGTTGCGTGTTCTTTCTGGACCATTCAAAGACTATGAAGGCTACATTGTCCGCATAGACCGTGACCGCCAACTCGTCTTCGACTTCGGTGGAATAGCTGTAGCTATCCGTGGTGTGCATAAGGAAGACTTCGAAGTTGTAGAAGAGTAGTTGAACAAAAATACACTTTTTGTTATGACCGATTTTGCAGTTTTTGCACAACAAATCATCGACGAACTAACGAAAGAAGGCAGAAAGCACACGGCAGACACTCGCAAGCATTCAGCCAATCGCATATTGATGTTTATGGGTGACAACCCCACATCTATGGACAAATGGGACGAACTGTTTGTCCAGGACTATGAGGCATGGATGAAGGCACAAGGATTGACTGCATCTACCACTGCTTATTACCTGTCGCAACTATGCACATTCTATAAGCAAGCTGTAAAAAGTGGAATTATTCAGGAACGAGACATCTTTCGGTTGGTCAACAAGAGACCGCCACAACCCAAGCGTACCTCTCAACAGTTCCCGTCAATAGCAGAGTTGCATTATTTGCGAACCCTCGACCTTCACAAATCGCAAGCATTCGCACGAGACATGTTCTTGTTCTCCCTTTATACAAGAGGAATGAAATTTGTGGATATAGCCTATCTGAAGAAATCCGACGTTAAAGACGGGATGCTGACCTATATTTCCCATGCGTCTGACAACAATCCTGCTGTCACGATCAAATGGGACAAGGCCATGCAGCAAATAGCCAACAGATATTCCACAGACACAAAATATATGTTCCCTATTATCACCAAGGAAGGAAACGCAGACATCATAGACCAAATAACGCAAAGTCGCCATAATGTGATGTACAACTTGCGTTCTATTGGCAAGCAATATAAATTTAGCGTGTCCCCTACCATCGCCATGACCAAAGACTTGTGGCGAAAGATCATGGATGAGGTGAGCGTGAGCGAGGTGATATAGACAAAATATAAGGATAATGAAGTATCTAAAATATTTTCTGCTCATTATTTTGCAATTTGCCATAGTAGAATTGGTGATATGGGTTCACACCAATGGAATATGGCACATAGAAGAACTTGCACCAAGTGATGCAATATCCCTTTGGGGAACAGTTACAACTATTGTGTTTTTGTTTTTTTCTGTCCTTGCCCTTTGGAATATAGACCAAAAGATACAGGAACTCAATGAAATTAAACGAAGCATCGGTGAGAAATTCAACAATATTGAAACCACGAATCGTGAAGTGATGCTTGAGGCAGACAAGGCACAAAGAAAAATTGTCAAGAAAGCAGAAGAACAAATAAAACGTATCTTGGACAAAAGCACATATAGACAAAACTTCTATGATACGCTTACAAGAATTGCCAATATTCCAGATTTTGGAAGACAAGTTCAAGAATACACCCATTTTCTGAGAACCAGTGGCGATGTGGAAGGAGTGAATTATGCCTATGTGTATATTTGTCGTGGAGATGCATACCTTATGCTTTCAAGAGCAGACAAAGCCCTATCAGACTATGAGATAGCAGCAAAGTTAGACACCAAGACCGTTGCCCCATTCTTTGCTTTAGGACATTATTATGTCACCCTTTTACCTTTGCACCCGGAAACAAGTTTAAACGAATTGGTTAACGGGTGTTAAG
>OGIG01001213.1_pt1 | contig 16106 bp, 7 predicted proteins | sample 1571601 | NCBI WGS metagenome assembly OGIG01 (sample SAMEA2581953, study PRJEB24529) | metagenome | biome: Human gut stool | place: China | collected 2011 | reverse complement strand
TTTACCTTTAGGCAATTTGATGCGAGCTTCGAAGATACCGTAAAGCCAGCCCTGGTTTTCGTGAGCATATACGCGCCCTGAATAAATCTTGCCGTCGCTGCCCTTGAAACAGTTGATATAAAGCCGGTTATCAGCAATTTCTGTTACGCGTTTGCCATCAGCAGAGCCATTCACATAATTCTGAAGTTCATTGTTCACCCAGCCCGATTTCTTCACCTCATGACGCCAATCGGTACTATTCAACTCTGAGCCTTCATTAAACTCATCATTCCAGACCAGTTTGTAACCTTCCGGAATCACCATTTCGCCCCCTTCGATAGGAGTAACCTGTTTTCCAGCCTGTGTCACGGAGATGCTCACCTGCTTGCTGCCAAGTTTCACGTTGATGGCACCATTGCGAGCCTCCTTGCCTGTGTTTTCGTCCACGGTTACGGAAATGATGCCCGTAGCCTTGTCGGTGTTCGAGGCATTCACTTTCACCCAGCTGTTACTGTTTTCGTCGGCAGTTGCTGTCCATCCCCCAGTCGAAGATGCCACTGCTACCGTGTACGTGCCGCCATTGGCAGGTGCCTCTATGCTCGTTTGAGAGCAAGAGAGCGTCATGTCATCTGTACGACCTCCATCATCCGATGAACTATTGCTGCATGAGAGCAGGCAAAGAGACATCAAGAGGGCAAACAATTTAAATTTTCCCATATCAATAATTTTATTTTGAGCCAACTTGAAAAAGTGGCTTGAAAATTTTAATTACAGTCCGTAAGCAAAAGAACAAAGTTTTTCAATTTTGAACTTTAAAAGGTGTACAAGTAGGCAAATAACGTATGGGGTTCATTTGCTTATCACCTATCTAAGTTTCAATTTGATAGTGCTCTGACTTTTTCAAGTGGACTCATTATTATAAAAAGTTCAAGATGATATAAATGTGAGTCTACTACTAATAATAGACTCACAAATATAAACTTTCAATATTACTTCTTTACCTTCTCAAGGTAAATCTTACCAACAGAAATTTCAGTATTGGCTGCATTACCTCCGAAGTCGAATACCAAACTCAAAGCGTGGGCATCGTTCTTTGGTAAGACTACACCTTCCTTCTTGAAGACATAATCTTCGCCTGCTGTTAGTTTCACACGATCAGCGAAGAAGAAGTTATCGTCGTGCTTTTTGATAGTTTCTCCAGCCTCATCCTTTTCATCAGTCTCTGTCAACTTAACGGTTACCCCAGGATGATCCTCACTAGAGTTGAGCACACAATAGAAATTGTAAGTATCACTCAAAGATGCTGTCAAATCTGTCTCGAAAGCCATCTGAGATTGCCACTGATCAGATGTTGCAGCAGGCAACTCTACAGTATAGAGTCCATCCTTATAAGTAAACTTAGGATTGTCAATCTGAGCCCAACCCGGAGCATAGAAAAATGATGCAGGCTCTATGCCCATGAATGGCTTCCATAAATTGTTTTCAGAATTATAATCCCAGTCAACTATAGCCCCTGGAGCATCAGGATCGTCTGGCTTGTCTTCTGTACTTGTAAGAATGAAATGCCAAGCTATAGCCCCAGGAACATCGAAAACCAATTCCAGTTTGGTGGCAGTGATACTCTCGATGCGATACTTACCATTATTATACTGCGAGTCGTCAGAAATATAAGGGAAGTAAGATTGTGCTCCCAAAACGATGTAGTTGGCCTGTACCTCTTCATTTGCACCTTCTGGTGTGTAGAAATCAGACTCTAAAGAGAATGATGTTTCTTTTTTCTGCACATCAGTATCGAAGTCTTCAGCAGCACCTGTTCCCCAAATGGTTGTGCCCTTGTTTACATACATTTTGCCATCTTCGCCTGGATTATAGCTATAACGACCTCCTGTCTCGCCACCCATAGTAAAGATGATTCGGTCGTCATAGACTCCGAAATCTTTCTTGTCGTTAGCTGCAGCCGACCACCATGCAGTACCGGCAGAACCTGAAGGACCACAACCTAGGTGTCCCGCAGCCTTACGGTCGATACGCCATACCTTAGGTTTTTCAGGTGTACCACAGAGTTTAGAAGTTACAGCACTCCAATCTACCTGTGACTTGGTGAAAGTAACAGTCTTGCTCACCTCATCAGAACTGAAACCATTTCGATTGCCAAGACGCAAAGAGATGGTATAGGTACCTGCACCGACAAACTGCTTGCTAAATGTAGGCAATGTGGAATAAATTGACTGCTTCTCGCCCTTGGCATTATTCCAATAGATATACCAGAGAGGATATTTACCCTTCAAGTCACTAACAGAAGCTGTAACAGTATTCGTTTCCTCGTCCACCTGCCAATCTACATTCACTCCTTCCATGGTAGGAATTTGACTCTTGTCTGCTCCCGAAAACTCCTCGGCAGAACAAGCACCTAGCATGAGCACAGCCATGAAGGCGAATGCCATATTTAGAAATATCTTTTTCATATTGTCGAAATCTTAAAGTTAATAATTGTTTTGTACCAATGCTGGGTCTGAGTCAAGCTCTGCCTGAGCGATTGGGATATACTTCTTAGATTCTGTCCAAGAATTGGTACGATAGCCATACTCATCTGGTACCAATACGCTGGCAGCCTCGCCTGTACGAACCAAGTCGAAGTAACGCTTGCCCTCACCTACGAACTCCAAATGGCGCTCGTTGATGACATCATCCACGGTTACAGACGTAAGCTGATTGATGCCTGCACGATTGCGAATCTTATTCACATAATCCTTAGCCTGATTAGCATCACCACCTGTCTCAAGCAACAACTCAGCAGCATTGAGGTAAGCCTCAGCCACACGGTATACACGGAGGTTGTTGTTGTAGTTCAAGTCCTTATCACCAGAAGTAGCATTATTCTCTGTATATGGACGATACTTACCAAGCCAGAAGCCTGTGTCTTGATAACGCTTGGTATATTCTACACCACGGCAATCCCATACGGTAGCATCACGACGCTTGTCATTAGATGCGAACATATTATAAGTCTCAGGTCTAACAGGCATGAATCCCCAGCCGTTAGCACCTGCGTCCCAGCCCTCGCCACCAGGCCATGAGTTTGGAGAAATCAAGGTAGGAAGTACTGTTCCACCAATACCTAGTGGATTGTCCCAAGAACGCTCACTGAAACCTATCTCATAATTCACCTCCCAGATGCTCTCCTTGCACCATTCGCCACTGTTCTTCCAGATAGAAGCAAAGTCGTCCATGATACCATACTCATTCTTGTCGTTGATGATTTCCTGCATATACTGCAATGCCGTGGCATAACGGGAAGTATCTTTCTGATACATCACCATCTCGGCATACATCATATAGCACATCGCCTGTGACATTCTGCCACAATTGACATCATCCCAACGCATAGGCAATACATTAGATTTGATGACTGACTCCAACTCAGTAATCAAGTTGTTGTATACCTCATCAGCGCTCAACTGAGGAGCGGTATATGGAGAAGAGAGGTTTTCCAAATAGAAAGGAATGTTTCCGAAGTAGTGCCACAAGTTATTGTAGTAATACACACGGAGGGCTCTGCCCTGCATTTCGTAAGATGCCTTGTTAGGAGCGGTGAGGTTAGCCTCTGCCCAACCCAAATACTTCAAGAGGTCATTACAACGCTTGATGCCTGAGTAGTCCACTGTCCAAAGTGAGCTAAGGGTATTGCTGGCATTTGCCTCATAGTTGGCAAGCATGTGCCAGTTCTGCATATCGGTTTTGTTAGAACCGCCTACCCAGAAGTCATCACCCATAATCTCGGCATCAATATTGAGGGCATTATACTGTCCCAAAGCCCAGTCTGGCCAATGGGTAGGATCGTAAGCCGCATTCAGAGCCTCATTGATATGGGCATCTGTGGTATAATATTCTTCGAGGTTTTCACCTGATGGGTTCTCCACCTCTAGGAAGCTATCGCTGCAGGATGTGGTTGCCAATGTGATGCTGGCTGCCAACATACCAAAAGCTATATATCTCTTTGTTTTCATAATTGTCAATGTTTTAAGAGGTTATTGATGTTAGAATGAAAGATTGAAACCGATGGTATAGGTGCGAGCCTGTGGATATACGCCATAGTCTACACCGAGAGATGTACCACCTGATGAAATCTCTGGGTCGAAGCCCCAGTACTTGGTCCATGTGATGAGGTTTTCTGCCATCACGTAGAAACGCAAGCGGCTGATAGAGAGTTTCTGGGTCAACTGCTTTGGCAAGGTGTAACCCAAAGAGATGTTCTTCAATCTCAAGTAAGAGCCATCGCAAAGATAGAGGTCTGAAACCTGCCAGTTGGTAGCATCGCCATTCTTCAGGATAGGATACTTATTGGAGGTACCCTCACCAGTCCATCGATCGAGCATCCAAGTAGGGAAGTTGCCAGAGAACACATCTGTACGATAGGTTGCATCAAATACCTTATTACCCGTTACGCCCTGCAAGAAGAGATTGAGGTCGAAGCCTTTCCACTCTGCATTGAGATTGAAACCGAAGGTCCATTTTGGTGTGCCATTACCGATATTGGTACGGTCGTCCGGACTGATTGTTCCATTTCCATCTACGTCTACGAAGCGTACATCACCCGGCTTGGCATTTGGCATAATCATCTCGCCATCCTTGTTGACATAAGCCTGAACCTCAGCCATATTCTGGAAGACACCGGCTGTCTTGTAACCATAGAAGTAAGGGAATGGCTGCCCGTTACTACCGCGTGTACCACCACCAGAGATTCCCTGGAAGCTATCGAGGTCGATGTAACCTGTATCATTACCGAGGTTGGTCAACTCATTGTGCAGATAGGTAACATTAGCCTTGGCATTGAAGCGAGCATCAGAGATGTGCCACTTATAGCCGAGTTCAAACTCAAGACCAGAGTTCTTCATATCACCCACGTTACCGATTGGCTTGGTCTCACCTACGTAGCTTGGGATAGGCATAGTAATCAACATACCGTTGGTCTTCTTTACATAATAGTCAGCTGAGAATGTCAGCGCACTGCCGAAGAAACCGAAGTCGAAACCGATATCAGTCTGCTCACTCTCCTCCCACTTCAAGTCTTCATTGGCTGTGGCATTCGCCTTAGAGCCATTAAACTTGGTTGCGTTCTTACCGAAAAGCACGTTGTTGCCCATAGAGGTCAATACGGTATAACGGAAGTCTCCGATATTATCATTACCATTCTTACCCCAGCTGGCACGGAACTTGAGGTTACTCAACCAGTCGCGGGTGCCCTCCATAAACTTCTCGTTCATGATGTTCCAACCAACAGAAGCTGATGGGAAGGTACCATATTTATGAGATGGTCCGAAACGACTTGAGCCATCTCGGCGGATTGTAGCCTGGAGCATATATTTCTCATCGTAATTGTAGCTCAAACGGCCAAAGAGTGAAGAGATGGCATGTACCACGTTGTTACCGCCCGATACGCTATGCTGAATCTGAGGCGCACCTACAGAGATGATCTTTCCGTCAGCATCCTTCACGATGGTCTGCTCGTAGTTGCCGGTAGCATAGTCGATAGAAGGCTTGTTTACATTCACAAGATTCCAACGGCTGCCGTTCAGATAATCACTCTTATTCTTCATTGCACTCTGACCTAAGACAACAGCAAAACTGTGCTTACCGATAGTCTTATCGTAAGTCAAAGTATTCTCTACCTGCCAGTTGATACCCTTGTCAGAGCTCTTGTAAGCTGAGGTATGTGTAGAATAGTTATTACCTGAGAGGTAATACTTGGATGCAGTATAGCTATCTGTACCCCAGAAGCTGAGGTCGGCACTATAAGTGAAATGATACTTCAAGTTATCCCAGAGCTGGAGGTCGATAGAGAACTTAGGCACAAACTTATGTGACCAGTTCTTAGCTGCTGGGCGCGCCATCATGGCAAGAGGGTTGTTCATCTCCTGATAGGTACCACCCATACCAGGGATCGTATAATAGTTGCCATTGGCATCACGGAGAAGCTCATAGGTATCACGTGTGCCATTAACTTTTCCATCTTTATCGTATGTATTAGGATCCTCGTAGGCATCATAATACTTCTTCGCCACATTGCCATCGGTTACCGTAGGAGCCAATGTTGGAGCAAGATAGAGGGCACTACCCAATACTGAGCCATAGATACTATTAGCATCGATACCAGTGCTCTTTACTCGGGTATAAGCCATGTTGACAGTAACATCCAGCTTGTTGAGGAAGTTGCGTTCTTTGCTGGCGTCCAACACATTATATATATTGTTGCTACGCAGGGAGAGACGCTCGTAGTTGCTATGTCCGTAGTTACCACCTACGATACCTTCCTGTTTGTAGTAGCCCATGGAGAGGTAGTAGTTGATCTTATCGGATGCACCACTGATGCTTACCTCATGGTTCTGAACAGGGGCATTGTCATTGAATACCAAGTCCTGCCAATCAGTACCAAATCCATTGATAGGATTGCCATTAGAGTCAGTCAGTTTGTATGGATCAGCATAGATAGGAGCCTGACCACCATTCACTGCACGCTCGTTCTGAAGGATGGCATAGTCAGTAGCGCTTGTTACATCACGCTTCTTCCATGCGCTCTGCCAGCCGTATGAGAAGTTATAGTTGATCTGTGCCTTTCCTATCTTACCCTTCTTGGTGGTTACGAGAATTACACCGTTGGCAGCACGGGCACCATAGATAGCACCCGAAGCAGCATCCTTCAACACCTCAATGCTCTCGATATCACTAGGGTTGAGATAGTCGAGACCACCCTCGATAGGCATGCCGTCTACGATGTAGAGAGGATCTGAATTGTTGATAGTACCTGTACCGCGAATACGAACCTTAGGAGATGCACCAGGCTGACCTGAAGAAGAGGTTACGTTGACACCGGCAGCCAGACCCTTCAATGCGTTATCAACACGCACTGGGCTCTTGCCAGCCAAATCTTCGGTGCTCACTTTGGCGATAGCTGCAGTTACCACGCTCTTCTTCTGAACACCGTAACCTACAACAACCACTTCGTCCAGAGCTTTGTCGTCTTGTTTCAGAGTAATCTTCATGTTGGCTGAAGGACGAATCTCTGCATCCTTGTAGCCAATGTAGGTAATAACCAAGGTCTGGTTAGCATCTGCATCGATGACAAAGTTACCATCAAGGTCGGTAATTGCACCGGCACCCTTGACGCCTTTAACCTGTACGGTGGCTCCGATAACGGGTTCACCCAGGTCATCCAACACGACACCTTTGAAGGTGTTTTTCTGTGCGAGCGCTGACGTCGACATCAATAATGCAGTCGCCAGCAATAGACTTTTTGTTTTCATATTCGATTATTAGTTTAGAAAAATATCTATTTGTTAGTTCACTCTATTATAATAATGTATAAGACTGTGCGGCTGTGCATTTCCTAAAATGCGTTAAGCCGTGTTTTCGATTGCAAATATAATATGATTTTTTGATAATTCCTAGCACCTTCAACAGATAAGTGGAACGAAAACTTTTCCAAAATAACCTATATTATTAATTTTCAGACTCTTAGCAGTTTTTAACAACTACATGAAAGTGGATGGCTTAAAATAAAGGAAATGAGGCTGAAACACCCTTAAAAAGTTACATCAGCATTTTTCAGTGTTCACACCCTGCCACTTTTCATTCGCACAGCAACGCATTTATTTTCCTAATTATCAGCGATTTACAAAAAGTTCCATTTTTACACCCATCCACTTTTCACTTATCACCCACCATTTTTTCATTATTTATTTAGTAATTTTGCAGATGAATGAGCATATACGTCTAAAACGCACAAAAACGTGAGAGGCGGTGTGCAAAACAAACAACTGCAAGAAATAAACAAACCATAATAAATATTCATTACTCATGAAACAGTTCATTTTATCATGTGTCCTGTCGGTTGCAGCCATCGCTCCGTCTCAGGCACAGCAGACTGCCAGACAATTGCCAGTCTATCTCGACCAGACCAAGCCGGTAGAGCAGCGCATCGACGATGCCATCTCCCGCATGACGCTGGCAGAGAAGATACGCATCATCCATGCTCAGAGCAAGTTTTCATCAGCCGGTGTACCACGCTTGGGATTTCCTGACTTCTGGACGGATGACGGACCTCACGGAGTGCGTCCTGACGTATTGTGGGATGAGTGGGAACAGGCTGGTCAGACCAACGACTCCTGTGTAGCCTTCCCTGCCCTCACCTGTCTTGCTGCATCATGGAATCCGCAGATGAGCCGCATCTATGGCGAAGCATTGGGCGAAGAAGCCCTGTATCGCGGCAAGGACATGATTCTGGGTCCTGGCGTCAACATCTACCGCACGCCTCTCAACGGCCGCAACTTCGAGTATATGGGCGAAGATCCGTTCCTGGCAAGCATCATGGTAGTGCCGTATATCCAGGGATTGCAGTCTAAGGGCGTATCAGCCTGCGTTAAGCACTATTGTCTGAACAATGACGAGGAATACCGCCATCAGGTCAACGTAATCGTCAGCGACCGTGCTCTCCACGAAATCTATCTCCCTGCCTTCAAGGCGGCTGTTGAGAAGGGTAAGACATGGGGTATCATGGGAGCCTACAACCTATATAAGAATGAGCACAACTGCCACAACCAGTGGACCCTGAACAAGATTCTGAAGGGCGACTGGAAGTATGATGGTGTCGTGGTAAGCGACTGGGGCGGTGCTCACGACCTGGAGCAGTCTGTAAAGAACGGGCTGGATATGGAGTTCGGCACCTGGACAGACGGTCTTACGATGGGCGCTACCAATGCCTACGACAACTATTATCTCTCCATGCCTTACATGAAGGCCATAAAGGAAGGCAAGTTCACCCAGAAGGAGCTGGACGATAAGGTGCGCCGCGTATTGCGCCTCTTCTATCGCACCACGATGAATCCGAACCGCCCTCATGGTTTCCTCTGCTCAGAGAGCCATTATGCAGCAGCCAGACAGATTGCAGAGGAAGGCATCGTATTGCTCCAGAACAGGAACAATGTGCTTCCTATCAACACCCAGAAGGCTAAGCGCGTACTGGTAGTAGGCGAGAATGCCATCAAGATGATGACCGTAGGCGGAGGCTCTTCTTCGCTCAAGGTACAGCGCGAGATTTCGCCTCTCGATGGTCTGAAGACGCGCCTGGGCAAGGACGGCATCGAGGTAGATTATGCCCGCGGATATGTGGGCGATGTAACGGGCAACTACAATGGCGTTACAACCGGTCAGAACCTGGAAGACAAGCGCAGCGAGGCTGAACTGATAGCCGAAGCCGTAAAGAAAGCCAAGACTGCCGACTATGTCATCATGTTTGGTGGTCTGAACAAGAGCGATTTCCAGGACTGTGAGGGTCACGACCGCAAGCATTATGAGTTGCCATACCATCAGGATAAGCTGATCGAGGCTTTGGCTAAGGCAAACAGAAACTTCGTTTATGTCAACATCTCGGGCAATGCGGTAGCTATGCCTTGGAAGGCTAAGGTTGCCGGCATCGTACAGGGCTGGTTCATCGGTTCGGAGAGCGGCGAAGCCCTTGCAAGCATCCTTACAGGCGATGCAAACCCTAGCGGCAAGTTGCCGTTTACATGGGTCAACTCGCTGAAGGAAACAGGTGCTCATGCACTCAATACCTATCCGGGAACCTGGCGTCAGGAAGGTGGAGCCAGCACGAAGGGCAACATCATTGATGAGGAATATAAGGAAGGCATCTATGTAGGTTACCGCTGGACAGATAAGGAGCGCATCAAGCCTACCTTTGCATTCGGTCACGGCTTGAGCTACACCCAGTTTGCCATCTCTAATCTCCGCAGCGACAAGGCGCAGATGAAGCAGGACGGTACAATCACCTTTACCGTAAACGTAAAGAATACCGGAAAGTGCGCCGGATCTGAGACGGTTCAGCTCTATATCCACGATGTCAAGTCATCAGTAGACCGCCCTCAGAAGGAACTGAAGGGATTTCAGAAGGTTTATCTCCGGCCAGGTGAGAGCAAGGATATCAGCATCACCATCAGCAAAGAGGCCCTCAGTTTCTACGATGAGGCATCTTCATCCTGGAAGGCTGAAGCCGGAAAGTTTGAGGCTCTTGTTGGTAATGCAGCCGATAACCTGAAGCTCAAGAAAGCCTTCGAGCTCTTTTAAAAAGAATGATTCGATTCTGAGAAATTGAACGGAGGGAAGAAATAAATATAACGCATAAAAGTTTGTTACGGTGAAACGCCGTAACAAACTTTTATTGTTTTCCCCTGCTTTTCATCCTATCGACAAACTTGTAGAAACGGGGACTTTCAAAAATACCAATATCTTGATTATCAGAAGATTAACCAACTTGACACCCTATTTCAGGGTGTCAAACTTTTTATACGATTTCTATCGCCTATCATCCATCACCAAGTTCGCAGAAACAGGGATACACAAACATCAATATTTTGATTATCAGATGACTACCCATGTGTCGTGTTTCACGACACATGGGTACCTGAAGCATTTACTCCTAAGCTTTCACAAGTTTGCGCCATACGCCCAGAAAGGCTTATTTCATGCCAATCTGCTTCACACGCTGCTCGAACTCTTCCCTGTCACAGATGGCACTATTCTTGATTTTGGCGCGATAATTATAGATAGTGTTCACAGAATAGTGAAGGAACTCGGCAATCTTAGAACTGTCCTCGATGCCCAGACGGATAAGGGCAAAGATACGGAGGGTGGTAGAAAGACGGCTGTCATCTTCGAGCACGATACGCTCTTCAGGCTTCAAGAGGGCATTGAACTCCTCAACAAAGTCAGGGAAGAGCTTCAGGAAGGCGGAATCGAAATACTCATACAGTTCGCCCATGTAGGCCTCGCCAGCCTGCATCTGCTCCAGCAACTTGTTGAGTTCTCTTGCCTTCACCAGTTTCACTACTCGCTTGCGCATGGTCTCTATCTTGTCGACATAGATGGCACAAAGGCGCAGGAATCGACCAATATATACTTCCTTCATCTTGTTACTCTCGTTGAGTGACTGGTTCATCTCGTTGAGCGACTGGTTCATCTCGTTAAGACGCTCATTTGCCAACTGCAAGGCATGGTTGGTTTCCTTCAGCTTATGATGGGCCGCAGCAATACGCTTGCGCTGCTTGTTGACATAGTAGAGCAAGAGCATAACCACAAAGAGAAGCAAGGCTGAACACGCTACCATGAGCCGCAGATGCTGGTTGCTCGAAGAAAGTTCTTTCTGATATCCCTCCTCTATCTGCGTGAGCACAGGCATGATCTGGCGGCTGCGGATAGGCGTATTGAAAACGGTAGCCGACTTCCAGGCAAACTTGATATACTCATGAGAGCGCTTCTGCTCGCCCGGTTCGGCGTTGAGCAGATTGGCGAGTTCCCAGAGCGACCCCTGGTCCATCACAGCCAACTGGACATCGCAGATAGTAGAACGCAAGAGGCAGCGGAGGAACTGTTCTTCATCACCAAACTGATTGTAGGTCAAGCCGCGATAAAACTGTACAATGGCATACTGATGGGTGCCCGGTTTCGTCATCGCCAGCCGCTTATCGCTCAATCGCAAAGCCTCCTTCATATTGCCTGCATCGCGTGCCCTCACCTCCTGCATCTGCAGATAAAGGTCATCATCATGGCTGAATGTGCTGTCTATTGCAACCTGATAGGCATTATGCTTGCCGGCATAATATTTCTTCAAGGAAGGAACGTTGGAATAATATGCCATCTCGCCATACAGGTGCTGGCAAGCCCAGAGGTAGTTGCGTTTGCCCTCAGCATCAAGATCAGCGATATTGACAGACTTCAGCAGGTCGTACGATTCGGCATAATCGCCCGTGGTAGATTCCTGGAAAGCAAGCAGCGCCTTGGCATTTCCCTCCTTCTTTTTATCGCCCATTCTGATGGCAAGTTCCATACACTGGTTGATGTATTTCAGCGCCATGTCGTTCTTGTAGGAGCGGTATTCCTCAAAGAGCGCAAAGCAGGCATCATACTTACTGCTTAGGCGCCTGGCGGTCTTCAGTTTCTGCTCCCAATCGCGAATTCGGGCTTCACGTACCTTCACATAATCAGCCGAATGAACAATGGCGTTGTCCAGACTCTGAAAAAGCTGCTCTATATTATCTGTTGTTTTTGCTGCAAGAGAAAGAGGCATCAAGACAAAGAGCAGGAAGAAGAATGCCTTTCCCCATAATTCATTTACGCGATACATCAACTTGATTCCGTTTAAGATTGATTTATTTTCATGAGGTTTCATGTGCAAAAGTAATAAAAAAATCGGAAACGACAAATCAAATATAGAAGAAATGTAGATTTCTTCGCATTTTTCGTCTATACCGCATCCACTTTTTATATATTCTCCATTTTCTTATCCATCTCATTATCAGACACATTCCTATCTAAAAAGAAAAATTCATCCACATTTTAACATTTCTATCGCGCATCGTATCATCTTTTTTATTATCTTTGCAGAAGATAAGTATCAAAAATAACAATTAACATAATAAACAATGAGAACAGCACTTTTATCACTCACGTTTCTTTTGGTTGGTTCTATGGCAGTACCTGCTTTCGCCCATACCGCAGCCCCTAAGAAAAAAGTAACTGCCACAACCAAGAAAGGCAAGATTCTACCCATGAAGGAGTATATCGACCAACTGATGGCGAAGATGACGCTACAGGAGAAGATTGGTCAGCTGAACCTGATGGTAGCTGGCGACATCACCACCGGCGGCGCACTTGACACCCAGGCAGGCGGCGATATCGCCCAGGGCAACATGGGCGGAGTTTTCAATATCAAAGGGCTCGACAAGATCAAGGCTCTGCAGGAAATCGCCATCAAGAACAGCCGTCTGGGCATCCCGCTGCTCGTAGGTATGGACGTGATTCATGGTTACGAAACGATGTTCCCTATCCCTCTCGCCCTCTCCTGCTCATGGGATACCGAGGCGATGAAGAAGGTAGGCGAAGTATCGGCCAAGGAAGCCAGTGCCGACGGCATCAACTGGACATTCTCTCCTATGGTAGACATTGCACTCGATGCCCGCTGGGGACGAATCAGCGAAGGAAATGGCGAGGATCCTTATCTGAGCGGCGTGCTGGGAGCAGCGATGACCCAGGGCTACCAGGGTGTAGATATGCGCACAGAAGAGATTCTGAGAGCCAACCGCATCATGGCTTGTCTGAAGCATTTTGCCCTGTACGGAGGCGTTGAGAGCGGTAAGGAATATAACACGGTAGATATGAGCCGCGTGCGCATGATGAACCAGTATCTGCCACCTTACGAGGCAGTGGTGAAGGCTGGCGTAGGCAGCGTGATGTCTTCATTCAATCTCATCGACTACATACCTGCTACAGCCAACAAATGGATGATGACCGATGTCTTGAGAAAGCAGTGGGGATTCAATGGTTTCGTGGTCACCGATTACGCTTCTATCGCCGAGATTCTGCAGCACGGAACGGCAAAAGACATCCAGGAGGCTTCAGAACAGGCACTGAAGGCGGGTACCGATATGGACATGTGCTCCAACGCCTTCGTAAAGCATCTGGCAAAGAGCATAGCAGAAGGAAAGGTGAGCGAGGAGGATGTGAACATCGCCTGCCGCCGCATTCTGGAAGCGAAATATAAACTGGGCCTGTTCAGCGACCCTTACCGCTACTGCAACACCAAGCGCAGCAAGAGCGAGATTTACACCGCAGAGAACCGTCAGGCAGCCCGCGATGTAGCAGCAGAGACCTTCGTGCTCCTGAAGAACGAAGGCAATATCCTGCCACTGAAGAAGGAAGGAAAGATAGCCCTGATAGGTCCGCTTGCCGACACCCGAAACAACATAGCCGGTACATGGAGCGTGGCTCAGGCACCATCTAAATATACCACCATCAAGGAGGCAATGGAGCATGCTCTTGCCGGAAAAGCTACCTTATTATATGCCCAGGGAAGCAATATCTGGCGCAATCAGGAGCTGCAGAAAAACGGCGAATCCGGTAAACCGATCAACTGGGGCAACGAGGCTGAGATGAAGGCTGAAGCACTGAAGATAGCTAAAGAGGCTGATGTCATTATATGTGCTATGGGCGAAAGTGCCGAGATGAGCGGCGAATGCGGTAGCCGTACCAACCTGGAGATGCCGGATGTACAGCGCGAACTGCTCGCCGAACTCCTGAAGACGGGCAAGCCTGTTGTGCTCCTCAACTTTGCGGGCCGTCCTACGGTTCTTACTTGGGAGAAAGCCCATGTACCAGCCATCATGAATGTATGGTTTGGAGGCTCAGAGATGGGCGATGCACTCTGCGATGTCATCTTTGGCGACAAATCGCCATCGGGTAAGCTCACCACTTCGATGCCTAAGACTACCGGTCAGGAGCCTCTCTACTACAACCATCAGAACACCGGTCGCCCTGTAGCAGACGATAATGAAAAGTTTGCCAAGTTTGCCAGCAACTGCCTGGATGTAAGCAATGGTCCGCTCTATCCTTTCGGTTACGGTTTGAGCTATACCTACTTTTCGTACAGCAACTTCCGCCTGAGCAGCCAGGAGGCCGGCATCAGCAATGAGGAGGCTACCGAATGGCAGGATGGCAAGAAGATTACAGCTAGCGTCACCGTTAAGAACAATGGCTCCCGCGATGCCGACGAGATTGTGCAGCTCTACATCCGTGACATGGTAGCCAGCATCTCGCGTCCTGTAAAGGAGCTGAAAGGTTTCCAGCGCATCCATCTGGCAGTAGGTGAAAGCAAGGAGGTAAGCTTTGATATCACCCCGGATATGCTCAAGTTCTACAACGCAGATCTGAAGCACGTGATAGAACCAGGCGACTTCCAGATTATGATAGGAACCAACAGCAAGGATGTAAAGACAATGAAACTGAACGTGAAATAAACAAGAAAAATCGCCCTGTAAAGAGCAAAGCATAGCTTGAAAGATGCTTTACTTCTTACAGGGCGATTTCTATTGACTGAGCCAACTTCAACAGAAGGCTCAGTTATGGATTCTATCCTTCAGGATTACTTAGTCATCTCGAAACCTACACGCATACCATCGTAATTATTAGCGATAGTACCGATAGCGCTGAGGGTAGAACTGCCCTTGAGGGCACCCATGGTCTTGATGAGGTTGAGCAACTTTGTCTGGTCGAAAAGCAGGCTGATGCCGTTGGTAGTCTTCGTAGCATAGCCCGACATACTCAAGAGCAATCCCTTCATCTGAATGGCATGAGTCTTCTCATCAAAAGTATAATTACCCTGCCATGACTTGCCGTCAATTTTGGCAGCGAAAGTGCCATCCGTATTGAAGGTAAAATAGGTATTTGAGCCGCTGAAACCAAACTTGCTGTAATACTCACTCAACTTCTCCTCTACCTTGTTGGCAGCAATCTCACCGCCAGCCTTTGCCAGGAGATTCTCAGAGGTAAAGGCACATCCCGGTTTGCTGTACTTCCAGGTATGGGCACAGAGATCCTGCTTGCTGAAGGTACCTGAACCGATTACATTATTCAGAATGCCATTGATAATGCTGCTACCTGCAGAACTGCTGCTGTTAGAGTTTCCGCCCAGCACAGCACCCAAGATACCTGCTATGGAAGAACCTGCATTGCTGGTGGTACTGGTAGAAGCGGCGGCATTGCTGGTTGTTGTTGCAGTTGTTGTTGTCGCTGCTGTAGTGTTAGATGCTGCAGAAGTTGTTTTCTTTGTAGAAGTCTTCTTGGTCGTAGTCTTCTTTGAAGTCTTCTTTGTTGTCTTCTTAGCCGTTTTCTTAACCGGCATCATCTCAGACATTGAGGCATTGAGCGCTGCCTCGTTCATAGCGCTTGCGTTGCTACCAGCTGTGCATGCGAGCACGAGGGCAGCCAAAAGAAATACCTTTTTCATTGCTTTCTATATATTTATTTTATCACTCTTATTTATATATACCCATACTTTCTATTGTTCTTTCGGGTGCAAAGTTCGCAAAAAAATCGGGAATACGATAAGAAAAATCCCTATTTCGTGTATGAATCTCCCTAAAAACTCATCATTTCTACTCTTTTTACGTTATTATAGACGATTGCGATGACAATTCGTTTAAAAGATAATGATAAAATCGTTCAGGAAATACCAAATATCATTCTAGGGGGAGGCCGTCCGAAAACTTAATTAGGGAAGCAAACAACTGAATTGGGCATTT
>OGIG01001205.1_pt1 | contig 16250 bp, 17 predicted proteins | sample 1571601 | NCBI WGS metagenome assembly OGIG01 (sample SAMEA2581953, study PRJEB24529) | metagenome | biome: Human gut stool | place: China | collected 2011 | reverse complement strand
CTACAAATTCAGCGTCTATAACATCATCATCTTTTTTGTCATTTTTTGTTTCTTCAAAATGTCCTACATATTCGTCCATTATTTCTTTACTTGTTCCTTCTGCAATTTGTGCTTTTAAATTAATTTTTGGTATTTCTATACTCCAATTATTGTTATTTTTTGTAATGTTTTTTTGTGTTTTATTATCATTTGTGCCTTGTTTTGAATTATTATTTTCTATTTTGCTTTTGTTACTTTGTTTATTTTCTTCTGTTCCTTTACTAATACTATTTTGCTTATTTTCTACTATATTTTCTTGGAATTGATTAGATATAAAATTATTAGAATCAACTTTTGGCATAAAAAATAGCCAATTATTTAAGATAAAAAATATTACTATAGAAATAATAAAACTTACAGTATTTACATATCTTTTGGTGAACCTAATCATACATATAGCTTTCACCTGCCTTTTAATATTAAATTAATTTTGAATAATTTTAAGATTTAATTTTTTTGAAAAAAATTTAAGATTTAATTTTTTGAAAAAAACTAAAAACTCAATTTTTTTCAAAAAAACTTTTGGTAAAATAGAAAGTAAAACTATAATAGCGTATTTTTTTATTTTTGTAAAGCACTTTTCATCGACAAAATATGACAAAAGTGTATTTAAATCAAGTAATATCAACACTTTCAAGATTAAAATTTTATATATTATCTAATATATCTTTATAATTACAAACTGGAATTGCCCCCTGTTTTATAAGCTCATTTGTTCCTACTGAATTTGCTGAATTTATGTTTCCTGGAACTGCAAATACATCTTTTCCTTGTTCTAGTGCAAAATCAACTGTAATTAATGTTCCACTTTTAGCTCTTGCCTCAATAACTAAAACAGCTTTACTTAATCCACTTATTATTCTATTTCGTGCTGGGAAATTATTTTTTTCTGGCTTTGTTCCAAGTGGATATTGTGTAATTATTGCGCCATTTTGCTTAATAATCTCATTTACTAATTGTTCATTTTCTTTTGGATAAATATTATCAAGTCCACTTCCCATAACTGCAATTGTTTTGCCTTTTGCTGCCAAACATCCAATATGAGAATAACTATCTATTCCTCTTGCAAGTCCACTTACAATGTTAAAACCTGCTTTACTTAAATTGTATGAAAAATAATATGCAGTTTTCTTCCCATACTGGCTACATTTTCTGCAACCTATTAACGAAATATTTTGCATTTTTAACAACTGTAAATTGCCTTTAATATAAAGACAAATTGGTGGAGCATAAATTTCCTTTAACATTTGTGGATAATCATCATCAAACACAGAAATAACATTTATATTATTTTGCTTCATATATTTTAATGCATTATCTACATTGTTTCTAACTTTTTTGTCTATCATGTTATTTGCAATTGTTTCACTAATTCCACTTGTTTCCATCAATTTGTCTTTTGACAATTTATATATATTTTCTAAAGTTTTATATTTTTGAATTAATTTTATTAATTTTTTTATTCCTAAATTTTTTATGTATGATAACCATACTATGTACCTTTTTTCTTCTAAATTCGTTTGTATTCTCCTTTCTTACTTGGCTGCTTTTATTACATTATTCATTAACATTGTTATTGTCATAGGACCAACACCACCTGGAACTGGTGTTATATAGCTTGCTTTTGGGCTTACATTTTCGAAGTCAACATCTCCTGTTAGCTTACCATCTTCTCCTCTATTTATTCCAACATCAATTATAACTACGCCATCTTTTACCATATCTTTAGTAACAAATTTTGCTTTTCCAATTGCGCTTATTAAGATATCTGCATTTTTAGTTATTTGTTTTATATTTTTTGTGTGTGAATGGCATACTGTAACTGTTGCATTTTTGTCTAAACAGCATTGAATTAAAGGTTTTCCAACAATATTACTTCTTCCAAGTATTACAACATTTTTACCATCTAAATCTATATTATACTCTTCAAACATTTTTATAACACCATAAGGTGTACAAGAGATGAACGTATCTTGTCCAATTGATAACTTTCCAACATTTATTGGGTTAAATCCATCTACATCTTTTTTATATGATATTGCCTGAAAAGCCTCATTTATGTCTAAATTTTTTGGTATTGGACTTTGTAATAAAATACCATGTACATCTTTTTTATTGTTTAAACTTTCTATTAAATTTATAAGTTTTTCTTGTGTTATATTAGAATTTAGAATATATTCTTCATATTCTATTCCCACCTCATTACAGGCCTTACTTTTATTTCTTACATATACTTTTGATGCTGGGTCATCCCCAACCATTATTACAGCAAGTTTTGGAAGTATTCCTTCTTTTTTTAGTTTACTACATTCTTCTTTTAACTGTTCTCTTATTTTTTTTGCTAATGCTTTTCCATCTATAATTACAGCCATTTTTATTCCTCTTTCTTTAATTATCTATTATTTTATATTCAATATTTTCCATATCTGGGAACATTTCTTTAACTCTTTTTAAAGTTAACATTGTCATTCTTGGTTGTGGATTTCTATGGTGGTCTGACAATAGTTTTTGTGTATAACAATTTGGTGCAGTTTTAAATAATAAATATCTGTTTTTTACAAATGTGTAATATATTTGATATCCATTATTTAAATCCTCCCACATCATTTCAAATGTATATTCTTGCATGTTTCTTCTCCTTAATTATTTAATCATCTCTTTAAAATCTGTTTCTGATATTATATTTATTCCTAAACTTTGAGCTTTAGTTAACTTACTTCCTGCATCTTCTCCTGCTAATACATAATCTGTTTTTTTAGATACTGAACTAGATGTTTTACCACCTAATTTTTCTATAATGTCTTCTGCCTCTTTTCTTGTAAATAGTTCTAAACTTCCTGTCAATACAAATGTTTTTCCTTCAAATCTTTTGTCATCTGATTCTTCTTCTAAACAGTTCATGTTAACTCCAGCATTTTTTAATTTTTCAATTAAATCTTTTGTTTGTTCTTGCATAAAGAATTCTATTATGCTATTTGCCATAACCTCGCCTATATCATTAATTTGGCTTAATTGTTCAAAATTTGCATTTTGCAAATTTTCCATTGTTTTGTATTTTCTAGCAAGAACCTTTGATGCCTTTCCCCCAACATGTCTTATTCCAAGTGCTGTAATTAATCTATATAAATCATTTTCTTTACTTTTATTTATACTATCAATTAAATTTTGAGCAAACTTTTTCCCGTTCTTTTTTAAAGATGCTATATCTTCAAAATTCAATTCATAAATATCTGATATATTATTTATTAGATTTTTATCAAGCAATTGTTGTATAATATTTTCTCCGCAAACCATCTATATTCATTGCTTCTCTTGAAACAAAATGAACCAAATTTCTAAACAATTTTGCTGGGCATTCTATACCAGTACATCTTATAGCTGCCTCTCCTTCTTCTCTTATAGCCTCTGCTCCACATACAGGACAAACTTTTGGCATTTCAAACTCTACTTCATTTCCTGTTCTTTTTTCTTGGACCACTTTTACTATTTCTGGAATAACATCTCCTGCTTTTTGTATTATAACAGTATCTCCTATTTTTAGTCCCTTTTCTTTAATAAAATCTTCATTATGAAGTGTTGTTTTAGATATTGTAGAACCTGCAACCTTTACTGGTTCTAATATTGCCATTGGTGTTATAACCCCTGTTCTTCCAACTTGGCATACTATGTCTTTTAATTTTGTTTGTTTTTGTTCTGGTGGGTATTTATAAGCAATAGCCCATCTTGGTGTTTTTGCTGTCGTTCCTAATATTTCTCTAAATTTTAAATTATCAACCTTAATTACTGCTCCATCAATTCCAAATGTAAGTTCTTCTCTCATTTGTCCAATTTTTTCTATTGCTCTTTTTATTTGTTTTATATCTTTACATGGAATTCTTACAGGATTTACATTAAATCCTAATTTATTTAAATATTCTAATTCTTCAAAATGTGAATTAAACTCTTTTTTATCAATTTTTTGTACATTAAATATATATATATCAAGTGGTCTAGAAGCTGTTATTTTACTATCTAATTGACGAAGTGAACCTGCTGCTGCATTTCTTGCATTTGCAAACAATTCTTCTTCGTTTTCTTCTCTTTCTTGATTCATTTGTTCAAAATCTTGTTTTGATATAAATACTTCCCCACGTACTGTTATATCTATATTTTCTTTTAATTTTTTAGGAATTGTTTTTACTGTTTTTAGGTTATTTGTAACATCTTCTCCAACTAGTCCATTTCCTCTTGTTGCACCTCTTACAAACTCTCCATTTTTATATTCTAATGCTGCAGATAAACCATCGATTTTGGTTTCTACAACATAACTTACTTCTTCTATTCCGTTTTCTTTTGCCTTTTGTTCTATTTTTTGAACAAAATCATCTATTTCTTCGAAACTAAATATATCTTGCAAGCTTTGAAGTGGCACTTCATGTGTTACTTTTTCAAACCCTTCTTTTACATGTCCTCCAACTTTTTGTGTTAAAGAATCTGTAGAAACAAATTCTGGGTAATCTTTTTCTAAATTTCTTAACTCTACCATTAACATATCATATTCAAAGTCTGATATTTCTGGTTTGTCATCATCATAGTATTTTTTAGCGTGATATTCTACTGTTTTTCTTAAATATTCTATTCTTTCTTTTGCTTGCTTTTTATTCATTTTTATGCTCCTTAATGTAATTTTTTATTAAAAATTTTTATTGTAATGTTTTTTTCTATTATATACAATTTTACAAAAAAATAAAAGGAATTAACTAAAATTCCTTTTATTTTTTATTTTATTGATCTGCTTTTGCAAATATTATTAATCTTGCACTACTATCATCTGTACATGTTGATAATGTAATTTCAGGATTTCCATTTGTATCTCTTTGGTAGAATGATGTATCTTCTGGTGTTGTTTCAAATTTATTGTATATTGTATAAGATACCTTTTTGCCGGTATAATCTGTCACATAAATTTTATCACCATTATTTAATTTTTTATTGTTTGAGAAAAATACTCCATTTCTGTAGTTATGTCCTATTATTACAGTATTTCCTGGTTGATTTAGTCCAGCTCCATATAAAATTACTACAGATGTTTCTAGTGATTTTTTATTAAATTCTTCTAATACTGGGTATTTAAAACTAATTTTTGGAATTTCCATTGTTCCATTTACAACATAGCCTTTGTATGTTTTTTTAGTTCTTTTGCTACTTCCTGTTGTATTTGATTCTTCTATTTCATCTAATGGGTTACTTCCGTCATTTTCATTATTTTCTGTTTCGTCGTCTGGAGTTTGGTCATCTCCTTGGTAATTATCAACAAACTCTGCTGTTTCGTTTGTTATTGAGCTTTTTTGAAATACATCTATTCCCCAAAATACTAGTAGTCCAATTATTGCTATAATTACTATTACTAAAACTATTGTTAAAAGTTTATTATATTTACTTTCAAACATGGTTTTTACCTCCTACATTTTCTTTTGCTAACTATTTTTATTATACCATATTTTTTTATATAATGATATAGTTTTATACAATTTTGTCGCCAAATTTTTCGCCAGCAAGTATATGAAAATGTAAGTGCATAACCTCTTGTCCTGCATCTTTTCCACAATTTACAATAACTCTATAGCCACTTTGTTTAAATCCTTTTTCTTGGGCTATTTTATTTATTACACCATATATTTTTCCAACAATTTCTTCATCTTCTTTTTCCATATGTGCTAATGATTCAATATGTTTTTTTGGTATAACCAATATATGTATTTTTGCTGCTGGATTTATATCATAAAACGCTAATATTTCATCATCTTCATAAACTTTATTTGATGGTATTTCACCTTTTATTATTTTACAAAATAAACAATCTTCCATTTTTCCCTCCAATTATTTTTCAATAACAGCTTTTATACGTCTTATTCCTGCTGAACTTGCCTCTTCTTTTTTTATTTTAAATTTTCCAATTTCACTTGTGTTTGAAACATGAGGTCCTCCACATAATTCTTTAGATATGTTTCCTATTGAATATACTGTAACTATATCTGGGTATTTTTCTATAAACATGCATTCAGCTCCAGATTTTACTGCATCTTCTTTTTTCATTTTTTCACATGTTACAGGTATTGCTTCTTCAATCCATTTATTAACTAAGTTTTCTGTTTGTTTCTTTTCTTCGTCTGTCATTTTATGGTCACAGTTAAAGTCAAATCTCATTCTTTCTGTTGTAATATTTGAACCTCTTTGATGTGTATCTGGTCCTAATACTACTTTTAGTGCTGCATTTAATAGGTGTGTTGCTGTATGATATTTTGTTTCTATTTCGCTATCTCCGGCAAGTCCACCTTTAAATTTTTGTGCTGAACCTAGTCTTGATTTTTCTTGATGTGCTTTAAATAGTTCATTAAATTCTTGCATGTCAACCTTCATTCCATTTTCTTTTGCAAGCTCACTTGTTACCTCTGGTGGGAAACCATATGTATCATATAGCTTAAATACAACTGCTCCTTCAATTTTTTCTTTGTTTTCTTGTTTTGCTTTATTAATTGCTTTTTGGAATTCTTTTTCCCCATGTGATAAAGTTTTTACAAATTTGTCTTTTTCTTCTATTATTGTGTTTTTGATAATTTCTTTGTTAATTTCTAATTCTTTGTACATTTGCTTTAAGTTTTCCACATAAATGTCTATAAGTGTTGAAATCTCACCTAAATCTATTTGTAATTTATTCATATGTCTTACCATTCTACGAATAAGTCTTCTTAATACATAGCCTCTATCTACATTGCTTGGTCTTCCACCATCAGATATTATCATCATACTTGAACGCAAATGTTCTGCTATTATTCTTCTGCTTTCTATATTATCAACCTTTTGTAGTTCTAAAAGTTTGTCCATTACTGGTTTAAATAGTTCTGTATCAAATGGTGTTTCTTTTCCTTGTAGTAACATTGCCATTCTTTCAAGCCCAAGTCCTGTGTCTACATTCTTTTGAGCTAATTTTGTATAGTTTCCATTTTTGTCTTTAAAATATTCCATAAATACATTATTCCATATTTCAACATATTTACCACAGTCGCAACTTGGCTGGCAGTTGTCTGAACATGCTGGTTTTCCTGTATCGTAAAACATTTCTGTATCTGGTCCACATGGTCCTTCTTCTCCAGCAATCCACCAGTTGTCATCTTTTCCATAATAATAAATATGACCATCTAATATTCCGGCTTTTTTCCAGCAATTAGCTGCCACTTCATCTCTTGGGCAATCTTCATCACCTGCAAAAACTGTTACTGATAATTTTTCTACTGGTATTTGTAACTCTTTTGTTAAAAAATCAAAACTCATTTGAATTGATTCTTCTTTAAAGTAGTCACCAAGTGACCAGTTTCCTAGCATTTCAAAGTATGTTAGATGTCTATTGTCTCCAACTTCTTCTATGTCGTTTGTTCTTACACATTTTTGATAGTCTGTAAGACGTGTTCCTTCTGGGTGTTTTTCTCCTAATAAATATGGTACTAATGGTTGCATTCCTGCTGTTGTGAATAATACTGATGGGTCGTTCTCTGGTATTAACGGTGCTGATGGTATAATTTTAGGTATTTGTTTCTTATTTCTATTGCTTTCATAATTTCTAACTTCCTTCCTCACTTTTTCAAATTTATATTGTTTTTCAAGTAATCCAAATTCCTTTTTTATTTCTATTTTTGTTTTTCTTATTTTACTATAATATAACACAAAAAGCAAGAATATTTCTTGCTTTTTCGTATATACCTAAGTTATTAAGTAAATTTAATCAAACCAAATTTTATAAATATATATATCGCAGTCGCAATTATTAAGCCCTACATAAAAATCAGCCCCATTAGCATCACTAATATCTATATCTACAAATTGTCTTTCTAAAGTGTATGGCGCTTTTGAACCAATACAATAAGTAAAATACTTTGTTTAATTATGCTTCTTCCTTTTTCAAATTACTCAGATTAGAATGAAGGCCTTATCCCACTCACAATAGATGTCCATCTATTAATATTACTGTTTTTTAGTTATTTTATATAAAGTACAGTACGAAAACCAAAGTTAACAGTAGCATTACCAACAGTATGGCCACCGCTACGAGAAACAACTGAGTATCTAGAATCATTGTTGTTGAAGCTCCCTCCACGCAATACAGCGAATGTATAATCTGTGCTATTATCATTATTCTTTCTTGTCTTTGTTTCTGTTGTCCATTCCCACACGTTTCCTGCTAAATCATATATATTGTTTATTCTTGTATTATCACTTGACCCTGTTGCTATTTCTATTCTTCCTTCTGCTGTATAATAATTGCTTGCTGCATCTTCCGCACCTTCTGGCTTTGTTGCATTTTCTGGTACTATCTCTCCTTTTTTTACTCCTACCTTCATTCCATTTTCATCATTTACTATACCATAACTATATTTTTCTTGACCACCTCTCCAGAAATACCAACTTGATGATACTCCATCCTTTTGTTTTGTTAAATAAATATGTTTGGTATACAATGTTCCTTTTGGTATAGCAAATGTTGAATTATCATAATTTCCATAATTTGTACTATTTATTTTTCCTGAATTATCTTCTTTTATTACTTCACTATTTTTAAGCCATTTGCATGTTGTATCCCATGCGTAACTATCTACTAATTTACTTTTGAATCATCTGTATTGTACATACTTTCTGATGCTGTTTTTGCAACTGTTTGACTTACTAAATTCCATGACACAACTCTTGCTTTACTTACTGGAACTTTTCCTGTTGCTGAATCCTTAGTTTTAACTATTGTTCCTTCTTTTATTTCATCTGGATACCCTGCTTCATATCTTCCTATAAAAAATCCTCCATAGTTTTTTACACTTGTTGATTCTCCTGAATCATCACTCCAGTCACTTTGACTTGTATAACCTGAAAGCTCTGTTGTATATGCATATTCATATTTTCCATCATATTTGTGGTCTTGCTCATATTTTAAATCTATTCAATTTACTGGGATAAATACAAATTGATTTCCGCTTAAATCTGTTCCTACTAATTCTTGTCCTTTATATTTATCTTTATCTGCTAAATTATCTGATATTACAGTTCCACTTTTGGCTGTTCCACCTACATAATAAAATCCACTTGGTATCGGTACTACGCCTCCTGCTCCATCTGATACCTTTTCTCCTATTACTTCTCCTTCTGTTCCATCACCTTTTATAGATTTTAAATCTTGCACAACAACTCCTGCTTCTGCACTTTTTCCATTTATATAATTTTCTATTTCCTTTAATCCCGCTTCTTCTGTTTCTTTTGAATCTTCTGTCTTAGTTTTTGCTTGCATTGCTTTACTTATTATTCCATTTTCCCCCGTTAGCATTGCAATTGCTACTCCTGCTAGTATTAGAAGTACAATTATGGTTATGACTAAAGCTATTAATGTTACAGCTTTAGATTCTCCAAATTTATTCTTATTTATCATTAATTTTTGTTTTTTCATTCATTTACTCCTATTCTATGTTTTATACATAATTTATTGTGTGTCACTTTTATTATAAATTTTCCACCCTTCTTTTTCAAGCAGATATATAATTTTAATATAAATATAATATATTTGTAATAGAAATATAATATCATAAATTGTTTGATAAAAATTTACTAGTAGATTATAAATTACACGATATTTTATGTATCTTCTACCTACGCATTTGTTTTTTGATAAAATAATTAAAACAATTATTTTAGGAGGAAAAATTGAAATTTAAAAGACTTAGAGATTTAAGAGAAGATAGTGATATGCTTCAAAAAGATGTGGCTAATTTACTTGGCATTTCACAACAATATTATTCAGAATATGAAAGTGAAAAACGCACAATACCAACACAGCATCTTATTACCTTAGCCAAATATTATAAAACTACCATAGATTATATAGTTCGGATTATCAAATAAAAAAACAAGTTAAAATTTATTTTTTAATAAAAGTTAACTTGTTTTTTTATTTATATTTCCATTTGACTTCCTAAAAATGTTGCTGCAGATTGTGCAACCTTTTTTTCTACATCTGTCATTTTCACATTTGCATCTTTAGACATTAAAATAACAGAACCAATAGTATCACCATTTGAAATAATTGGGTATACAACTTGTGAATTATATTGTCTTTGTCCATTATCATTTTTGGTAATAGGCATTGACATGTCCTTATTGTCTTTACTTGTATAAACTTCTTTGTCTTCCATTAATTGTTCAAGCTCTTGGCTAACATCTTGTTCTAAAAATTCTTTTTTAGAACCACCAGAAACAGCAATTATTGTATCTTTATCTGTAATACATGCAATATGTCCTGTTGTTTTTGACAAAGTTTCTGCATAACCTATTGCAAATTCTGAAAGTTCACCTATTGGTGAATATTTTTTTAATATTACTTGCCCTTCTCTATCTGTAAAAATTTCTAATGGGTCGCCTTCTTTTATTCTAAGAGTTTTTCTTATTTCCTTTGGAATTACTACTCTTCCTAAATCATCTATTCTTCTAACAACACCTGTTGCTTTCATATATAATTTCCTCCTCTAATTTACAATTGTTTTATTTATAATCTTATTATGACAATTTAGGAAAAAATTATACATGTTATTTTATTTTTTATTTTTCTTCATTTTCAGTAACTTCTGTTACCTTGTATTTGTCAAGTATATAACCCAATTCTTTTGCTAAATCGCTTAGCATTACAATTTTTATTGTTTGTTCTTTGCCTTTTAAATAGTCATCAATTATTTGTTTTAATTGGCTTATATTTTTCATTTCTGCTTCAATTTCTTTTGGATGCTTATTTGCTCTAATTATTAATTTTTCTTTAATTCTAACAATATCTTCGTTACTACTGCATGATATTCTTTGGAATAATTGGTAAGGATCATAATATTTAAAAATAGGTATTTTCATGCATTCTTTATCAAATTTCTCATAAAATATTTCCATTTTCATTGGTATGCATTTAAATATTTTGTCTGCTTTTTCTTTATAATATTTATCTAATAATTGACCATTTAATTTATTAAAATGGCTTAGAATTTCTTCCATATCTTCTGCAACTTCTTCTATTGCTATTTTTCCAAGCTCTTCTTCTACATTTTTGCAATATTCTGAATGTAAAGAAGATTTATTCATTCCATCAAAAAATATTGATTTTAAATGTTTTAAATCATAATTGATTAATTGTCTTCTTGAAAAATAACTAAAATATGCAAATATTTTTACCATGTCCATTAATGGAATTGTTCCTTCTTTTACATCTTCAAGTATTTCTTCTATTACATCATTGAACTGTTCATCTGGAATTTTCCAATATTCCTCAGTAAGTAACCTTCTATATGCAGGAAGATTTTCGGTATCTACTGTGTTTCTTATTGCATCCATATTTTCTTTAAATAGTTTCATGTCAAATATTCTTGTTCTAACATAATATTCTATAAATTTAAAGAATCTATATTCTGATTTAAAATTGTAATAATAGTTATTGTCAAATTCTTTTATATAAAATTGTCTGTTGTCCATCAAAACCCTTGAAGATACTAATATTGACTTGTACTCTTCATTGTCTTTTATATTTATAAATTTGTCTTTGGTTATTCTTCCTGATTTTATTTCAAATGATACAGCAATAGTAAAAATAAGCATTGTCTGCATTACTCTATGGCTTGTGTTTTGATATGATTTGTTTATCATTTCAAATATTTTTTCAAAATCGTTTAAAGCGTGTTTTAAAATTCTTAAATTTCTTGTTCCGCTTCTATTAAATGTTGTTATTATAAGTCTTGTGTTTTCTCTTAAAAATCTTATTAAATCTGGATTGTCTTCATATCTCATAAGAATTCCATTTATAATATAGTCAAATTTTGGTGCATATTCAAAAGTCTCACCTATTAATTTTTCTTTTATTCTTTCATAATCATTTGCCTTGTCAAAAACATGCTCTATTTTATCTTGTATTTTTTCTACCATTGGCATGTCTTTTTTATTTAATTCATTTTGTTTGTCTAAAAGATATGTTGCAATAAATGTTTTCATTTCTATGTTATTGCTTTTAAATTTTGTAGATAATTCTTTTTCATTACATATAATTATTGTTTTTATATGATCATGTTCAACAAAATTATTAATATAACCTAAAATGTCTATAACATCTACATTTGCTCTTTCTAAGTCATCAAAACATAAAACTTTATCATCTGTTGCAAAAAAATCAGCATAGTTCATTTTGTCGCCATTTTTGGTTACACCAAATAAATTGGCCATGTCAATTCCTGTTTTTGCATATTCAGGAATTGAAGTTTGTCCATGTGTGTCCATAAATTTTCTTAGATTTTTGTCCATTAGTTGTGTAGTTTCTATAAATATTTTTTTGCTTATTTCTTCTAAGTTGGAGATTCCATATAATGACATATATATTGTTGTATATCTTTTGCCATTTAATTGCATACTTTCTATCTTTTTCTTTATTTTGTTATTCCAGAAATGAGTTTTTCCGTGCTCCCCATTCTCCATTTAGCATAACGGCATAGTCTGTATAGTCTGACCTTACATAATCTAAAATACTTTCTACTAAATCTTCCATCTTTCTCCCCCTTAATCTTTTGCAATTGTTAATACTCCAATTTTGTTTGAATTTGCCTTAATTAACATTTTACAACATTCGTTAACAGTACTTCCTGTTGTATATATATCATCTATTAATAAAATTTTTTTGTTTTTTATTTTTTCTTCGTTTTTTATGCTATAAACACCTTTTATATTTTCTGCTCTTTCTTCTTTGTTTAGTTTACTTTGTTCTATTATATTTTTGTGTTTATATAAGCAATTATTTTCTAGGTTTATCTTTAAATTTTGTGCTATATGTTTAGCTATTAAAAGGCTTTGATTATACCCTCTTTCTTTAAACCTTTTTTTACTTATTGGAACTGGCATTATTATATCATAACTTTTTACTTTTTCACAAAATTCTTTATTTTTTATTAAAAAATTTGAAATAGTTTTATATAAATAAGCTTTATCTTTAAATTTGTAGTTTAATATTACTTTTCTTATTATTCCATCATATTTAAAAAAATACATATGTTCATCAAAATAATTTTCTAGTGAATCATTTTCATATATTTCAAATTTTGATTGCTTTTTTAGTAATATTTCACACTTTTTACATAATGAGTTTCCACTTAGTTTTCCACAAATTCCACAAACTTGTGGAAATAGTATATCTAATAATGTTTTTATAATATTTTTACACCTCAATATTTCTTAGTTTATATTCTAAGCCCGTATTTCTTTTTTTACTGTCTACGTTTTGTATCATAAAGTTTACTATTTGTTTTCTTCCAATAATTATTAATAATTTTTTTGCTCTTGTAATTCCAGTATATAATAAATTTCTTGTAAGTAACATTGGTGATGCTTGTGGTATTACCATTATTACTACATCAAACTCACTTCCGCTGTGCTTTATGTATTGTTATGCTATAACTATGTTCTATTTGCTCTAACTCTGAAAATTCGTATAAACAAATTTTTTCATCGTCAAATTTTACTTCTACTGTTTTTTCTGTATCGCTTACATTTGTTATTGTTCCTGTTTCTCCATTAAACACTCCGCTTCCTTGTTCTTGTTTTATAGTGTCTTTTTCCCAGTATATATCATAATTATTTTTTATTTGCATTACTCTATCTCCAACTCTATATGTTGCTCCATTACTTATTTTTTCTTTTTTACTTCCATTATTAGGATTTAGAGCTTGTTGCAATGATTTATTTAACTCTTTTGTTCCAAGTAACCCTTTTTTAGTTGGTGTTAATACTTGAATATTTTGAAAAAAATCATAATTTCCATATTTTTTTAATCTACCTGTACATAGTGAAATTACTTGTTCTAACATTTTTTGTTGATTTTGCTCTTCTATAAAGAAAAAGTCTTGGTTTAACCCTTCTTGTTCTTCTTTACTTAAAAATTCTTCTCCACTATTAACTCTATGTGCATTTAAAATTATTTTACTTTTTGCTGCTTGTCTAAAAATTTTATCTAAATGTATTGTTGTTATTTTTTCTGACGAAATTAAATCTTTAAGTACACTTCCTGGTCCAACAGATGCAAGCTGATCACTGTCCCCAACTAGTATCAACTTTGTTCCTTTATAAATACATTTTAATAAATAATTCATTAAAAACATATCAACCATTGAGAGCTCGTCCACAATTATTACATCTGCATCTATTGGTGATCCTTCATAATTGTATTGTTTAACTAAGTCATCATCATCTACTTTTCCTATTTCTAAAAGTCTATGTAATGTTGAGGCTTCTTTTCCTGTTGTTTCTGTCATTTTTTTTGCAGCTCGTCCGTGTTGGGGCACAAAGTACAACTTTGTTTTTTCTTTGTTCATATATGTCTATTATTGTTTTTATTATTTGTTTATAGTAATAAACTTTATCTTTTTCGCTATTTATTTGTGCGTGTAATAATTCATCTATTATATAACTTAAATTATCATCTTGATACACTTTTCTTACTTTACTTCTTGTATATCTAGAGGAAAACTTTTTAGTTACTTCGATTATTCTAAGTAGGTTATCATAATACCATTTTTCTTTATCTGGTACTTCAGTTAATACTATTTGCATTTTTTCTTTTGGATAGTATATTAATGTAGCTAATTCATCTTGTTCTTTTTGGGTTAATGTACCATTAAATAACTGCCATATACGGAATTTTATTCCTCCTGCAGAATTATTTAAAATATGAGTGAAAGCATCGGCTTGCCCATGTAAATCACTCATAAAGTGTTCTGGTCCTCTTGGCAAAGCAAGTATAGCATTTAAATTTATTATCTCTGTTACAGCGTCATCCTTAGTAGGAAAACGATTAGCTAATTCTTGCATAAATTCTAACTTGTTATTTATTTCTTCTCTATTCATATAATTCCTTCCTTTGGACCCCTTTTATCTTTTTATTAATCTATATTTATAAGTTCATAATTACTATTACCAAATCCTATTGAAGCTGCGGCATCAATTATATATGTACCTTGTCTTGATTCTATTCTTTCTATTAGATGATCTTTTCCTTTATCACTACTATTATAGACTAAATCTAGGCAAGCTTTATCTATAGCTACTGGATCTATACTTGCTAGAATACCAATATCTTTCATGCAAGGATCTTCTGCTTTAGCACAGCAATCACAATCTACACTCATATTTTTCATTACATTAATATAAGCGATATTTCCTTTAAATTCATTATGTACTACTGAGGCTGCATCTGCCATTGACTCGATAAATTTTTCTTGACTTGGAATATTATTCCATAAATCATTCATATCGGTTGTTTTACCCGCAGTATGGATATAGGCTTTTCCACCACTTGAAGCGAAACCTATTGATAATTGTTTAAGAGCTCCGCCAAAGCCTCCCATTGGATGACCTTTAAAGTGGGATAATACTAAGATACTATCATAATTATTTATATGTTTTCCAACATAATCTTTTTTGATTATTTTACCATTCGGTATATCTAGAGTAGTATCTCCTTCACTATCCATAATATCTACTTTATAATATTTATTCCATTCATGTTCTTTCATTAATTCTTTATGTTTTTCAGTAGTATTTCTTGCTCCATCATAAGCTGTATTACACTCTATTACGATGCCTCCTACTTTATCTATCAATTCTTTCATAAATTCTGGTCTTAGATAATTTTGATTACCTTTTTCTCCTGTATGTAATTTTACTCCAACATTTCCTTTTAATTCTATACCTAGTGCTTCATATATTTTTACTAATGATTCACTAGTTATTTCTTTTGTAAAATATACTTTACTTTTATTCATGTTAACAATCTCCTTTATCTATATTTAGATTATAACATATTACTAATACAAGCATTTTATTTTTTATATTCAGTTCGAGCCTTACTATGTAAGTCTTTCACTGCTATATTAAGCCTAATTCTTAGTCTCAATATAATATATCTACATATCTATTATATATAAGCCATATCTATATAGCAAAAAGAAAGATAGTAGTTATATCTTTCTTCCAATATATTTTACAATAGATATTTACAAAATAAACTTTCACAATAGAGACCTTAGGCTCTATTGTGCCTCTTAAGACTATCTATAGGCTTAAGAGGATATATAATATTATTTATTAATATATTCTTTCATACCTTCTATATCATTTATATTAAA
>OGIG01001186.1_pt1 | contig 16561 bp, 17 predicted proteins | sample 1571601 | NCBI WGS metagenome assembly OGIG01 (sample SAMEA2581953, study PRJEB24529) | metagenome | biome: Human gut stool | place: China | collected 2011 | reverse complement strand
TCTATATAATTATTAAATATTACTTCTTCTTTTAACACTATTTCTAATATATTTATTTCTTCTTCTTTTAGTATTCTCATTAAATTTGAATACTCTACATATTCATCACTTATATTATAGTTTAGTCCAAATATTAATCCTATATTTTTCAATTCACATGGTCGTATTGAAATAATATAATTATCTATTACTTTTATTTTTAAATTTGAAGAAAATATTTCCACATTTTTATCAATATATGAAAGTTTAATAGAATAATTGTCTGGAATATATTGTTTTGAATACATTAAAATTCTTTCAAATTTATTAATATAGTTTGTTGCCTTTGTTAATGTAATTTCATAATATACTTTTCCATTAGAATATATTGGTCTACATTTATTTACATAAAATCTGCCGCGTTTAAAATATTTACTTTTTATATTTCCAACTTCTTCTATGCCTTTACATATTTTTTTATAATGTTCTTTGGTTAAATTGTCTTCATATATTGGAAAATCATCTAATTTGTTTAAAACTATAATTCCAAAATTCTCCAAAGTTTGCTTTATCATACATATATATCTAAAATAAAATAAAATTAATCTTTCTGCATCATTTTCGCTTGGCGTATAATGAGATGCCGTAGATTGTAAAAATTTATGAAATACACCAATATATTTATATTTATGTATTCCAGCCACATAATTCATTGAACTTTCAACATTCTCATAATGTGTATCTAAATTTAATGAATTTTCTTTATTATTAACAAATATAGCCACATCTTCTGTTAAATTTCGTAATTGTGCTAAAATATTTTCAGATAATAATCCTCTATCTTTTAATATTTTATGTGCTTCTATATTTTTATCAATAACATTGCATATATATTTTATTTCCTGTTCTGGCTTTATCCTACTCATATTGTTTCCTCCTATAATCACTAATATAGTACCATTTGGTTACTTATATTGTTTATTTGAATTCGGCAAATACTTTTTTATGTCATTTACAAAAAAAGATAATAAATCTCCTTGTTTTAAACCTTTTTTTCCCTGCCCCATATCTCTTCTAATTTCAAATACTATTTCTTCCAATAAAAATAAATTTTGAGTAGCTTTTTCTTTATCTTGTGAAAACTCTCTAAATTTAATCCATTTTTTGATTACTCTACTTGAACCCCATAATGTAAGAGACTCTAAAAAGGCAGCTATATCCTTTACCATTTGATCTTGAGTATATTCTTCTTGAGCATTTTTAGTACTTTTTTGCAACTTATATACCATTGATACAAAATCCTTATATGGTTCTTCTCTCTTTTCATACAAATATCTCTTTGTTATTTGCTTGTATTCTATAAATTTAGATACAATTGAACTAATAACTACTGTCACTATAGATATCCCACCTGTAATAATTGCTACAATAACTACACTATCCATGCTAGATGTAATACTACTTATTTTCTCTACTCCTTTTATTAACAAGATACCTATATTCTTTATTAATAAATATATTAAAAAAAATAAGATTGCTACAATTGCTAAAGAATATATCACATTCATTATTTCTTTAAATTTCTTCATATATATCACCCTTTTTATAATATCATAATTCATTTGCACATTTTGTCGAAAATTGTTTTTTATTATCATAAAAGCAAAATAATCCTGTATTTTATACATTCATATTTTGCTTTTCTTTAATTTCTATTTAATCTTCTAAATCTATATATATTTTTTTCTTATTTATATCTATTCTCCAATAACTATTTCTATTAGCTTGTTCATTATCTATATAATTATGTTTTCTATAAAATTCAGTTATTCCAGCAAAAGCTTTTATATCTTTAATCATATTAAGTCTTTTTTCACAACCATCTATAACAACATCATAAGTATTTTCTTCAGATATTTTTTCAAAGATTTCATTAGGTATTCTTAATATTCTTGCTCTTACATCGTTTTTTGTTATTACTCTTAATATTTTTTCTTCATTGTTTTCTATACTTTCTTGATTATTTCCAGTATCTTTCTTATTTTTTATTATCAACTCATTTAACTTCTCATTTGAAAGTTTAGGCTCCCAATCAAATATTTTGTCAGACTTATTCTGAATATAAAAATTGATAATATCCTTTCCACTTATCAAAGACATATCAGGCATTTCTTTAGCTTCTTCTCTTGCCTGTTGTGAAAAATCACTCGTTGTTATAAATAGTTTTCTGACTCCTATATTTCTAGCATCATTCAATGCTCTTACTTTCTCTGGTGCTATATTTTTTTCATATTTTTTCGCTTGAATAATAAATTTTTCACTTTCTATGGTATTAATTCCTTCTACTATATCTTTATAGCAAATTAAATCAATTCCACCATCTCTAGATTTTTTTGTTACCTTTATATCTTTAAAGCCTAAATCTTTAAGAAACTCTTTCAAAAAAAATTCAAAATCATATCCATTTTCAAAAAAATTATAAAATTCTTTTCTTAACTCTTCAATTTTATTCATTTAAATCTCCTTAATTTTATAAATAATATTTGTTTATTAATTCTTCGAAATCTATATAAATATCATTTTCTTTTAATTTTTCCATTTTTTCTTTATATAGTAATGTTAATCTTGCTTTTTTCTCCTTTATAGTTCCGTAATGAATTGCTCTATGACAATTAGGGCATAAACAACAAATATTATCACTTCTATCTATGTTTTTTTCAAAATTTTTCTGAGCCTTCATAGGAATCAAATGATGTCCTTCCATATATTGTGTTTCTTTATTCGTATCGAATGTTTTATGCTTATTTCCTGTTAACTTCTCAATTTCACATATATAATTATTTTCTTTTAAAACTGTTTTTGAAATCCTTGCATCTGTTTTATATCTTGCATTATTACTTCTAGAAGTTTTTTCTGGAATTCTTGAATCAGCTTTTTGTAATTCTACATAGTTGTTATATCCATTACATTCTCTTATTTTTCTTTGTAAGTTGCTATCTTCTCGTTCTTCTCTTACTTCTTTTCGCTCATATCCTTGTATTTCTATTTCTCCAATTTCATTGATATAAAATCCTGTATTTCTTCCAACTTGTCTATTATTTATACATTTACCAAACCTATTATTTGCTTTATGAGAAATTAAATTTCTAACTATTTGTGAAAATTTAGTATCGTTTCTTCCATTTAATATCTCTTTATCACCTGGATATAATTCTACCACCTTTTGAAGTTCCTCAATTAATTCAGAAGTATTTATTCCAGGATTATCTTTTATTATTCTTAATGCAGGTTTTATAATTTCACTTTCTTTAACTCTTTTTTCTTTCATAGTATTTCTCCTATTCAAATTCAAAGTATAACACTTTTATGTTTTGAATTGCATCTTTTATATAATTTGCACTTTTCTTATATTGTTCAAATACTATTTCAAATCCGTTTTCATCATCACAAACAAAATTCCAATATTCTTTTCCTATTAACAATTCCTCTTCTGCAAAGTATTGTCTTACTTGGCTTTGTTTCCATTCATTACCTTCTCCAAATTTATTATAAGCAGTTGCAAACAATACTTTAACTTTTTCATCAGTGCCGGAAAGCTTATTCTTTAATAAAAAATATTCTCTTAATAATTCTATTTTTTCAGCTTTCGACTTTTTATTGTCTAAATCTCCTCCTGCTTTTAATTCAATTATATAATGTTCTTTTTTATTAGGACTATAAAAATAATTGTCAGTTTCATGACTAGTCATATAACTAGTAATATCTCTAGGTTGTACCCATGAAAAATTCTCATAATCTTCTTTCTTAGGCGGCACATGGTCATTATATTCTGTCATTAAATAATCTATATGTTGAGTTTGTTGTGGTAAAAGATAAGATTCGATCCTTCCATTAACATCATAGGATAATTTAGCTATAGCATTTCCTATATTTTCTAAAACATTTCCAAAACTAGAGTCAAATGACCTAACAAATGCAGAATAAAACATAAATTCTTCGCCTAATTCTGCCATAAAAACATTATTTTTCTTCGAATTAATTACACCATTTGGATCATTTACTTCTTTAATATGCCTTAATTCAAATCCATCTGCAAAACTTTTTATGCTACTATCAATTATTTCATTAATTGCTTTTCTTTTTAAATCTTCCATAATTACATCCCCTAATAATTTGTTATTAATAAATGTTCTACATCTTTGTCATTTCTGTTTTGAAAACTAACAAGATACTTTTTATCAAATGTTTTTATTTTAAATTCTTTCGTATTATATAAATTATAAATAAAATCTGTATTCTTAATAATTAACATTATATTAGCCTTTGTATTTTTCAAATATTCACAAAGTCTTATTTGATCTTGCTTTGCAAACTCATTCTTTGCATATGTTGAAAATTCAGTATCATACGGAGGATCCAAGAAAATAAAATCTCCTTTTTTAGGTTTTACTTCATTAAGGAAATTCTCAAAATCGTCACAGTATATTTCTGTATTTACCATGTATTCTCTTATTTTCTTTGAAGCTATATAATCAATTTTCTTTATAAACTCTTTTCTGTTATAGCTTATTCCACCATATGGTACATTAAACTTTCCATTTTTATTATATCTAAACATTGATGCATAGCAAAACTCCCTTATGAAATAAAATATAGCTGTATAGAATGATGTATTTATATTTAAGTTTTCATATTCATTATATAAATGTCTAAAATGCATATAAAACGCACTTTTAAATGCACATTCTATATTGTCAAGAGTATCTTTCTCATTCATTTTTTTCTTTTGATTTTCAATTTTATACATTCTATTCATTTTAGAAATTAGATTTTTTACTATTTCATTAATAAAGTTATCTATTTCTATATTAAACTCTGCCGATAAAATACCATTAAATTCTTCAGCATGTCTTATTACAAATGCATATATTTTATCGTTAAATTTAAGTTTTATGTTTTTTATATCGTTACTATTGTTAAGCTCTTGGCAATACTCTCTATACATTTTTAGTAATTCAGTAGAATTATTTTCAACTACATTTTCTAGTAATCTCCAATTTTTATATATTGCCTTTAATTTACTAAAAAATTCTTTATCATGTTCTTTAATGCATTTATATAAATTAATTAATTCTTCTGATTTATCATTAATAATGGAATTCTTAATATTTAAGTTGAAATAAACTGCACCACCACCTACAAATGGTTCAATATATCTATCTATTTTACTTGGTAGACTCTCTTTTATATATGGTAATTCTTTTTCTTTACCACCAGCCCATTTTATTATTGAATTCATAAAATACTCTCCTTTTTTTCTTTCATATCTTTTATATCATATTTCGTTATTTTTTTCCATTTTTTTCACAATATTTTTTATTTTTTATATTTTATCAAACATTTGTTTCTTTTGCAATACTTTTTATTAAATTTGTGAAATTTTTATATACTCATTTCTGTGCCTATTTTATCTATAATAATCTCTCTTCTTTTTCTTATTAATTTTCTGCTTTTCTTCCATTTGTTTCTCATATTCCTTTGTCTTAAATTTCTCTAATTCTTCTTTCATAACAGGTACTTTCACCTTAATTTTATTACACAATTTAATCTCATTTCTAATTTTAGAAACTTCTTTACTTACTATTTCAATTTCTTTATTTATTTCATCTTTATTTTCGTTTTCAGGCATATTTTGTCTCTTATAGTACAAGTTGTTTCTTTGCCTAATTAAATCCTTTAAATTGTCATTTAAATTTGTTTTACACTCATTTAACTCTTTACTATCAGTTATATTATATTTCACTAACAATATATTTTCTTTTGAATACTCATCCATCTTTTTAACTTCTGCCCTCATAGCTGGTGTTAGTTTGTATTCCATATTCTTTTTAGGATATACCTTTAGTAAATAACAATAATATAAATATAATGCTCTAAAACCTTTAGGTTTTGAAAACTTTTTTAAAGTACCTTTTAAATATAATTTACCAGTATAAGTTTTAGGCTTTATTACTTCTTCTCTAGTAGGATATCTACTGCAAATTTTATTTTTTATACTATCTATTGAATATTGCTCTCCAAATGCTCTTTCAATTCTAATATTTCTTTTATGAGGATATCTCCTTATACTAATTTTCTCTGCCCTAAAATATATTTCATATCCCATATCTCTTAATTTTTTCAAAAACTCTTTATATGTCCATGAATGATTTATTCTTTTGCAAATTTATAGTAATCAGAATTTGATAAACTTTTTCTATAAAAATTTTCAAAATTAATTCCAGACTTACAAGTTTTTTCATCCAAAACTTTCAATCCATATTCATCACAAATGTCATCAGAAGTTTTTCTTAATAACGCTGTATTTTCAAAATTACTATAATACTTTTTTCCATCTTTAAATGAAACAGAATTTAAAACAAAATGATTATGAATATGATCTGTATTAAGATGTGTTGATACTACAACTTCAAATCTATCACCCCACATTTCTTCAGCAAGTTTTACTCCAATTTCATGTGCTATTTCTGGAGTAACTTCTCCTTCTGCAAAAGATTGATATCCATGAAATGCAACTATCTTATTGTTCTTACTATATTTATCTTTATTAAATTTCTTTTTAGTTTGTGTCATTTGTCTTATTGCAGTATCTAATTCACAATTAATTACTGTTACAAAAAATTGTTTCTCAGTCTTATCTGGATTAGTTGTATAATCTAATAATTCATATATATTATTTATATTTTTATTCTGATATTTTTTATTTTCAGTTTTGCTTTTATCACTTGCATAATTAACTACATTGTCTAATCTATTTTCTACTTTCCATAGTTTTGTTGTCGCCATTTTATCCTCCTCTCTTTTCAAAAAGGGGATTGGGGATTTTTCCCCATATTAGAATTTCGTGCTGACGGAATTCATTGCTTGTTAATACATAATTTATAGCTATTAAGAGATTAAAAATGCCCTTGTTTATTTAAAACTCAGGCACTTATTTCTTTAATTTTCATTATTATATACATACATATTTAATACAATTTCATCTGCAATATTACTAATATTATTCATTCTTTTTACCCATTCCATTTGATCATTTGCTTTTAATTCTTCAGTAATATTTTCTTTAATTTTTAATTCATTTATTAGTTTTTTATATAATTTTTCGCAATTGTTTTGTACATCCATTAAATGTTTTTGTAACTCATTATCCATAATTAATGAATGATATTTTGCTTTTTTATGCTCCTTTAAATATCTCAATCTTAGTGCACTATACTTTCCTAATTGAAATCCTTTCATGTTCCTTGGTGGTATTAAATTTGGTATATAATAATCTCCTTTTTTACTATAACTTATCTTCATATCTATCTCCCCTTTTTGATTTTTTATTATTTTATTTGGAGAAATTAAGGGCTTTTTTCTCTTAATTTCCCACTTTTTTAACTCAAAATATTTACTTTTTTAAACTTTTATATTAAAATATTTTTATAGAAATTCTTGGGTTAGTATTTAGTTTAGCCGCTTATACTAACTCTTTTCTTTTATCTTTTCCATTCAAGCTTATCCCTTTACACATCTCATATAATCTAGAAATAATTGAATCTGCTATTTCATAATTTACATTATTCGCAAGTCTTTCTCTTAATCTTTCCCTGTTATAATTTGTTGTTATTACTACTGGTAAATTATTTTCATATCTATTATTAATTATTGTAAATAACTTTTCCAAAGTCCATTCACTTGGTCTCTCTTTTCCTAAATCATCTATAATTAGTAGTGGAACTTTTGAATATTTTTCTATTATAAAACTCTCTGTTTTGTTTTCCATTGTGTATGTGTCTTTAACTTCATTTAATAGATTAATCAATGTTCCAAACACTACTGATATTTCTGATTGAATCAAGAAATTTGCAATACTTGATGCTAAATGTGTTTTTCCTGTTCCTATATTTCCTGTTATAATTAAGCTTTTTCTCTCTCCATTTTTTATTAATTGAGCATATTCTTTTGCTTTGCAATACGCTTTTTCGTTTTCTTTTGTTATTTTAAAATTTTGGAATGAATAACCTTTTAATCTTGAATGCATTTTACTTTTATCGTATAACTTTTCTATTCTTCTATTCTTTTCTCTTTTTTCTTGAAGTTCAAGTTCTTTTTTTCTTTTATAATCTTGTATTTTCCAAAATTCTTTTGCTTGAATACAATTGCATCTTTCCACTTCCTTATTTATTTTGGTTTCTACATCACCAATAATTATAATTAATTTTTCTTGTTTTAAATTTCTTCCACAAAATTCACATTTTACGCTTTCAGCGATTTCAGTTTTTAACATTATTAACTCCTTTCTTTATAAACTCTTTTTTCTTTTTAATTGCTTTTTTAATCTTTAAATCCACTTTCATTTTCTATCTGTGTCCCATCTTCTCTTCTAATAATATTTTCTTCTTTATTCTTTTCTTCTGTGTTACATAACGTTTCTGTAACGTTACATTTCTTTTGATTAGCTCTAAATTTTTGTGTTCTTTTTCTTCCATTTTCTCGTATTCTATCGAGTTCATCGGCATTTTGATATATACTCCAATTTTTAACAAAAATGGTATCATCTTCTACAAAAATCATATCAAGTTCTCGCAAAGTTTGTATTATTGTTGTAAGTTTAGGCAATGTTTTGTGCATCACCTTTGCTAAATCTTCTAATGACATTGGTATATTCTCTCCAAGAAGTACAGCTCCTTTATTATTACTTTTCCCTGCTAAAATTAATAGTTGAATCCATGCTCTGAAATATGAGTCCCCATCTCTATTTCTTAGTAGCTTTTTAATTTTTTCATTATCAAATATATCTATATATAATTTTAGCCACTGTACTTGTGCCATCTTTTTCCCTCCTTTACATATTCATTGATGCTTTTTCTTTTTCACTTAAATAATCATCTAATGCTTTTATTCTAAATAAGAACTTTCCACCAACCTTTGAAAATGGTATTTGTTTTCTTTTTACTAATTGATTAATTAACCAATACGAAATTCCTAAATATTCAGATGCCTCTTTCATTGTTAGTGTTGTTTTTTGTATTTGAGTAATCGCCATATTTCCTCACCCCCTTTTTGTGAATTTTCTTGACTTTTTTTCTTTCGTATGGTAATCTATTATTATAAGTAATCTATTACAAATATTTTTCTTTATCTGTAAGCGATTATTCTTTATAATGTATTACTATAATATCGTAATCGATTTTATTTGTCAATAGCTTACAGTGAATTTTTTTAATTTTTTTGGAGGGAATAAAAATGGATTTGAATTTTTATGCTAATGAAGGACATAATCTGTATAAATTTGCAAAATATAACATAGAAACAATTAACAACAGAAAATATATTGTCGCTGATAGTTCCACTAAAAATCATTCTTCTGGTGCACCTTTAATAGACTTAGAAGAAGACTTTTCTATCAATGCACTTGTTGATTTATTAAACATTGGTAAATCTGCTGTATATGAAGAAAATAATTTAGAAGAACAAATTATAAATTTCGTTAATACATATAGTACTTTAGGATTGATGAATGATTTTCCTATAAATAAATACTTTTGTTTAGATGAGAAAATAGTATTAAAAGATTATAACTATATTGGAAATTCTGATTGCACAACTATATTAGGTCGTGAAGACTATTTTAAAATATTCTTCCCTAAGTGTACTGATAAAGAATTAAATGAACTTATAGAAAAATCAGTTAAATTAACCGAAACATCTGCTATGGAAAAATATATAACGTCTGATTTAAATAAGCTTTTAATTGGCTCAAATTTGTACTGTGAACCTTTGGACATGTTTGTTCAATATGTTAAATATATGTATAATTTATTAAATGCCATAATAAATAAAGAAAATACAGTAGAAACAAAATATAATGCTTTTGAAGTTAATCATATAAATATGTTCTTAACTCAAAAAGAAAATGTAAACATAGAAATTCCTATTACATCTTTAAAACAATTTATAGATTTTTACTTTGCTAGAACTGTATCTAGAGATGTTAATTTATTAAAGATTTGTAAGTTCTGCGATAAGGCTTTTATTGCTAATAATCCTAAAGCAGAATATGATACTCCTCAATGTAAAAATAAAGCTAATGTATATAAAAGTAGAGCGAAAAATAAATAAACGACAAGTTTAATCTTGTCGTTTATTATCTTACTCAATTTAAAAATTTCACTCTAACAAACTCTTTAAATTATTTCTAAAAGCTGCACTTACCTTTGTTATTTCTATACCTTTAACCTTAGAAACAAATTCTGTTATGTCTTTCATGAATACAAAATCATAAAAATTATTACCACTTGCTAGTGGTTCATCGCTTTCTATAAGAAGCCTATTAATAGGAATTTTCTCAATTATCCTTTTTCCACTTTTAGTTTTTATCATTTTGTGATTTACAGAAAAATAAAAACCTCTTTGAACACATTCATTTAATTCATCCATTCTTCCAGAAAACCAATGCATTATTACTTTACAATTAAAATCTTTTCCAATTATTTTTAATATATCTGTTACCGCATTTCTAGAATGAACAGAAATAATTTTTTCACCTATTCTTTCACACTCATGTATTATGTGTTCAAATAATTTCTTTTGCATTTTATAATCGGCATCATCTTTTACTTTATCTAAGCCAATCTCCCCAACATATCTAGCATTTTTTATTTCTTCATCAAACAATTTCATTTGATAACTATATTTCGTAATTAATTGGGGATGAAAACCCAATGCAAATCTTATGTATTTAAAATTAATATACTCTTGTGAATATTTTTTATATAATTCTGGTAAATTAGTCATAGCTATAGTATATGATTTATCGTTTTCAATTTTGTTTATAAGGTTCCTCATATCTTTAAATAAGTCTAAATGTAAATGTGTGTCATGAAAAAACATATCATTCATAATATTCCTCCAATACAGATTTTAATTCTTCTATTCCTCTATTATATAAATCTGCATATAAGCTGATATTATCTTTTATTTCTCCTGATAGTTGGATTTTCATCATTATAGAATTTTTATTATATTTCTTAATTCCTATCAAATATGAATTTAAATTTTCTTTTGCAACTTTATGTATTTTAAAATCTTTATCTCTATACTCTGTATTATCTACTCCTAAACCTTTCTTTATTGCAGCTCTCCTTACCAGACATGGCAAGCAATATCCACAATGTTTTGCCTCCACCTCTTTAAACATTCTTCCTGCATCAGGATGCGAACATGACATAGTTTTGGTAATACATTTTTTTAATAATTCTATATTTTTACATTCAGCAACCATTTCACCTTTTGTTTTAAATTGATATGGATTTTTAATTTCTATTCTAAAACCTAGTTTATTTAACAATTCTTTAAACATTTCCATATAATGTGGATGTGTGGTTCTTGTACTACTACTTCCTAATCTTGAGTATGTCAATGGAATGTTTAAAGATATTAGTCCATTTTCTGGAATTATTAGTTTTACATTTTCACTTAATGTTGAAGCAATAGCTACTGCATGTGAGAAAAACATAAAAGATCTTGTTCTAGTTGTATCTTCTATTCCTTCTATAGCAGCAGCATAAAAACTAAAAAAGTTTTCTTCAGCTATTTTATAATTTTCTTTTAAAACTTCTTTTAAATATTGCTGAAATTCTCTAGTTCCTTTTCCACCACCATAATGACTAATAAATCTAACATTTTTATTTTCTTCTAATATATCTATTGCTCCTATAAAAGAATCTAATCCACCTGAAAACATACAAACAATATTATCATCATTTTGTTTAGTGTTTATTTTATCTAAATATTTTTTTTCATTTTCTGTAAGTGTTCTTTTTCTAAATTGTATATTCCATGTATCTCCACTTAAAAATGTCAGCATATTTTCTAATAATTCTCTGTTGGAATTCCATTTTTCTAATTCCATAACTGGAATATTTATATTTATATTTCTTGACCATGAATCTATTGATATATCTCTTGAAAAAACTCTATCTACATAAAATATAAATAAAGATATATATAATAAATCAATAGCTGTATTAGAATATTTCCCTGTTACATTTTTATAGGATTGTTCCCAAAAAGTATATCTAAACATGCTATCATCTTCTAAAATAATAACATTTGAACTATCTATATTGAATTTATCATTTTTATCTATTTTGCATACATAATTCATTACTCTTCCTCCCAAATTTTATAACAATCTCTATATATTTTTTCTATAGATTCTATATCTCTGTAATTAAAACTTTTAAAATTTATATTTTGAGTAGCATTATTTACACTATAATTTATAAAGTCTTTAATATCCTTTTCTTTTTGTAGCACTGTATCTATGTTTTTAGCATATTTTTCTGCTCTATATTCTAAATCATTTAAAAATTTGGCAAATATATAATTTTCTATATATTTATTAATTATAAAATTAAATTTATTATCGTCTAATTCTTCAAAGTATGCTGTATCTTCTCCTGTTTTTTCAATTATTTCATACAATTCTGTTAAAGTTTCTATCAAAGCGTCTCTTCCAGCAACTTCTTCCTTCGTATTAGCTTCAGGACATAAGATATTTATAAATTCTGAAAATATAGAATTAATTGATTTATTTTTATAGTCAATATTATATTCCCTTAATGTATTTTCAAAACCTACACTTGAAATTCTATTTAACAACCCCCCTAATCCTGAAACTCCTTTTATTCCAGATGTTGCGTTACTTGCCATTTTTTTACTGCCACCATTAGCACTGGCATATTTTTTCATTACGTTTTTCTTATTTCCATTTTTAGCATTTATGAATTTTGACATTGAATTTTTGGTTTTTTTCCAGGCATCGGGATCTAATTTTTTATCATCATCAGGATTTTCTTTTTTCTCTTGTCCATTATCAGGTTCTAAATAATTATCAGGCAATAATTTATTATCTTTAGGTCCACTATACATACTTGATGTTCCCATATTAATCCTCCTTACTTATATATGCTTTTACATCTGCACTTAATCCATTTATAAACTCCTCAATTACTTCTTTGTTTTCTAAATTATTTTTTAACGATTTTATTAAAGGCGCATGAACCATTTTTATCTTATCTGGATTAATTGATTTTAAATATTTAATTGTATCACCATGTAAATCTTTATTAGCTTCTGCAAACCTCATAAATATCTTAAAAGAATCATTATCTACATTATCATCATTCATTATTTTAGAATATAACATTTCCAATATTTTTTGTAAATCTATACTTCCCAACTCTTTTGATTTTTTAATAGCAGCTTTTTCTGCTATTTCAGAACCTGATAGCAATTGTTTCAATACTTCTTTTCCTTCTTTACTTATATCAGGTTCAATCTTTGAAAATCCTTTATTAGATTCCCTTAAGAAATATAAATATTTTGTTAAATCTGTTTCCTTTAATGCAGGTTCAACTTCTATCCAATTCTTAACCCAATTATCATTTTCATATTCTTTATTATTTTGAAAATCGTTATTTTCAAGTTCTTTTATATGAGAAGACATCCCTTTATTATCCAAGTTGGTACTTATAGTTTCAAATAAAACTGGCTTAAAATACTCTAACAACATAATCTTAGCTAAAACTTTTCTATCTAAATCCACTTTTCTAAATGAAGCCATCTTTTCTCTCATACTTAAAGAATTTAAAAATCTTTTACATTGTCTTGGATTACCATTTAAACCAGCTGAAAGGATAGGAGATAACTGTTTAGCGATTGCAACCTCATCTCTTGTATTATCTGCTATATTTTTATCAAAATTTACAAGCAAATCATAATCTACTTCAAAATCTAAAAATCTTTCTCTTTTTTCTTTATTTAAATACTCTATTAATTCGGTAAATTTATCTACCTCTAATTTTTTTTGAAGTAGTAGGCAAATCATATAAAATTCCATTTCTTTACTATTTAATCTTGGAATTCTAATTGGATATTGAATTAATTTTTCAAGATATTCCTTACCAATATCAATTTCTTGACCTTTTATCTCCTTAAATTTACTTTTTACAGCATAAGCAATTTGTCTTTCGTCAGCTCCAATGATAAATACTGTATTTCCTGTAAATAAAAATAATCTAATTGCTTCTAATGTTGACAAAATTGTGTCAGGACTGCATCTATCTAATTCATCTATAAAAATAATAAGTTTGTCTATTTTAGTAACTTCTAATAAATCATTAAATTGTTTTCTAAATTCTTTTATATCACTTCTTATGCTATTCTCATTTAATTCATTTTTTACATTTTCTGTTATTTTTTCTTTTATTCCAGTATGATCTTTTTGTGTCGATTCATTGATTAAAATTGACAATGCACTAAGTATTCCTCCAGTTGTTGCAATATCCATTCCAAAAAGGAAAGATTTTTTGAATAATTTTAGTTTATCAATACTTTTATATAGTGCTTCTACAATCTCCATTGCCTTTTCAACTCGTGTTTTTTCCTCACATATTTTATCTAATATACTACCTAATAATGATGTTTTTGCGTCTTCATAGCTTTCAAACAACCATGCATTAAAATTCAAGCATACTATATCTTTATTTTCTTCAAAACCATTCATTGCTAGTTTTATTAAACTTGATTTGCCACTTCCCCAATCTCCATATACTCCAATTGTAGCAGGCAATAAATCTTCATTATCTATAATGTCTTTTAAAACTCCTATTAAATAATCAAAATCTAAAAAATCGATTTCTGCTTCGCTATCTCTCCACATCTTTTTCACCTCTCATTTTATTTGAATTTAATATACCATATTTTTCCTTCATTCTCAACACTTTCCCTAAATGTTACATTATAATACAAATTTCGACAAATAAATTTTATATTACATTTCATAAAGTTTTTTATTGTCCTATATAAGTTCTTTTATGAATTTTCGTGTAATCTTTGTAAGCCCTGAAAAATAAGCAAAAACTACTAGTAATTACAATAAAAATATTATATAATCATCACAATTGAATACAAGACTTCTTCCACCCTAATTTTGAAAGGAGGTGGAAAAAGCAATGGCTGGAAGTATTGAAAAAAGAGGTGAAAATACTTACAGGTTAATCGTATCAGGTGGTAAAAATCTTGATGGCAGTAGATGTAGAAAAACAAAAACTATTCACGGTACTAGAAAAGATGCTGAAATTGCTCTTGCTGAGTTTATAACAGAAGTAAATCGCGGAATGGTTCCAGAAGGTAAATCAATAACTTTTGAAGATTTTTTTCATATTTGGAAAGAAAAATATGGTTCAAAAGAATTAGCACCAAAAACTTATTCAAGATATCTTGGAATGTTAAAAACTCGTATTCTTCCATATTTAGGTTCATTCGCTCTCGATAAAATTAAGCCTACAGATTTAATGAACTTATATGATATGCTAGAAAACGATACTCAAATAAAAAGGATATCCAAAAATAATGGACAAAGAACTTTAAAACCATTATCTCCAAAAACAATTCTAGAACATCACAGGTTATTAAGTGCAATGTTTCAAAGAGCAGTATATTGGCAATTATTAGTTAACAATCCTGCAAGAAGAGTTAAGCCACCAAAGACTAAAAAACCTAAGATTGAGTTTTTCGACGATGATGAGTGCAAACTTCTTATAAATTCTTTACAAGATTTTTCTGGAAATAAATTAAAATACAAAGTAGCTATTTTACTTGATATTTTTTCTGGTGTAAGACGTGGAGAACTTGTAGGACTCGAATGGTCTGATGTAGATTTTAAAAATGAGACAATTGAAGTTAACAAATCTACTCAATATTTACCTGAAAAAGGAATATTTGATAAAGATCCTAAGACTGAGAGTTCTAATAGAATTGTTCCAATACCTAATTATATAACTAACGTACTTTTAGAGTATAAGGACTGGTATGATGAACAAAAAGAATTATATGGAGATAAATGGATTGACTCTAACAAATTATTTATACAGGCTAATGGAAAACCTATGCACCCTGATACACTTGGTAAATGGTATAAAACTCATATTGAATCTTTAGGATTACCTGTAGTAAAACTTCACGGAATAAGACATACAAATGCAACTCTTTTAATTTCTCAAAATGTTGATATTGCAACAGTATCTGCAAGACTTGGTCATGCAAGTATTAATACTACTATAAAATACTATGTGCATCCACTACAAAAGAATATGAGAAAAGCAGCGTATGTTTTACAAGACCTATTAATAAATAACAACGATAACTAAAATCTTTTTTCAAAATATCACAAAATTGCTTTTTTGAAGTTATTTAGTGAAGATTTTGGCTTAATATAGCCTATTACAGAATCTTGTGTCCCCAGGCTGTCCCCAAAAGAGCTAAAATCTTGCTACCACATAAAAAATAAAAGAGCCACAATCTCTTGCGACTCTAATAAAAATTTTGGTTGCGGGGGTAAGACTCGAACTTACGACCTCCGGGTTATGAGCCCGACGAGCTGCCAACTGCTCTACCCCGCGATGTTTTAATATAAATATTATACTACCCTAATGTATTAATGTCAAGCATTTTTTAAAAAAAGCCGTAT
>OGIG01001178.1_pt1 | contig 16689 bp, 9 predicted proteins | sample 1571601 | NCBI WGS metagenome assembly OGIG01 (sample SAMEA2581953, study PRJEB24529) | metagenome | biome: Human gut stool | place: China | collected 2011 | reverse complement strand
GCCAATGCCTCCAAACGCATTCTCATTACCAATATTGCGATGATCGCCAAGACCTCGGCGAGCGGCGCACTGGACCTCTTTGCAGCAAACTTCGCTGACGGGAAGCCCGCAGCAGGTCTCAAAGCCTTTCTTTTGGCAGAAAACGGCACCGTGCTGGAAACCACGGAAACCGATGCGGACGGACGTGCTCACTTCAAATCGACCCGCGGCTGGGAGCGTGAAAAGAAGCCTGCCGCCGCCGCACTCCGCTCCAAGGGCACCGACCTCGCATGGCTTTCGCTCAAGGACGGCTCCAACGTTGCAGAAACGCTTCGCTGGGATGTCGGCGGCCGTTATACGGGCGGCACGGGGCTTTCGGCTTTCAGCTTTGCCGACCGCGGCATCTTCCGCACGGGCGAAACCGTGCATTTCGGCTTCGGCGTACGCAAACTCGATTTTGACCGTCTTCCGGAAGGCACTCCCATTGAACTCAAGCTCACGAATGATGCCGGCCGAGTACTGGAGAGGCGAACGGTAAAACTCAATGACGAAGGGCTGGGTTCCTTTGACTGGAAGATTCCCGACGGAACGCTTCCGGGCACGCTTCGCCTGGACCTTTTCGCGGGCGGCGAAGAACGCTCCGCGCTCTCCACCACAAGCGTCTTTGTGGGCGACTTCTCCCCCGAAACGCTTTCACTCTCAGCTGAACTTCCCGCTGATGAGGCTAAAGCCGGCTGGGTCAAGCCAAACGATCTGCCGATTTCAGCAACGCTGACGAGCCTCTTTGGCGCGGGCGCTCAAGGTCGGCGCGTAACCGGCACGGCAGAAGTAACGCCCGTCTCTGAAGTCAAATTGCCCGGATGGGACGGGTGGCTCTTCCCATCTCCCGGCGCCGCGCCTTGGAAGGCGCTGCCGACAAGCCGGACCTTGGACATTGAAGCGGCCGTTACGCCCGGCTCTGGTTCAATAGATGCGATGGTTCCGCTTTCGCTTTTAGAGTTAAACGGCTTTGCCGACGTGGACCTCACGCTTACCGGCACCGAAGCCGAAGGGGCCGGCGCTGTTGAACGGCATCTCTCCTTCATTGCTTCGCCTAACGACATCGCCGTGGGCTGGCGGATCGAAGAAACGCCGCAGCCCTCCTGGTTCCTTTTGACGGGTGAGCCGGCCTCCATGGCTTTGGCCGTGATTGACCGCAATCTCAAGCCCAAAGCAGGCACGCGGCTCAAAGTCACAATTGAAAAAAGCCGCTGGATCACTACCCTGAGTGAAGACAGCTCGGGGCGCTTTACCTATTCGGACGATGAAGCCCCGGAAGTTCGGCAAACAATGGACGTCACCGCGGATGATCAGGGCATTGCTCGGATCAAACTGCTCACGGGCGAGCCCGGCAATTGGCTTGTTCGTGCGGCCGATGAGTCCGGCAAAGAACTCCTCGTGATTCCTTACGGCACTGCCGGCGGCCGATTGGCTGATTTTGCCGACGGCATGCTGCCGACGGCAGAGCTTCGCGCCAAGCTCGAAAAAACGAATCTCAATGCCGGCGACACCGTGCGTGTCTCGCTGCTCTCCCCAGTATCGGGTTTTGCGCTGGCAAGCTTTGAGTCGACAGAAGTGATTTCCACCAAGTGGGTGAGCGTCAATGCAGGCGAAAACCTGCTCGAGCTTGAAGCCCCTGCCGATTTCACCGGGCGGGCATGGCTGCGGCTCTCTGTCGTGCGCGGCCAAACTGACGCCAAGAAGTTCCTGAAGGGTTTTGCGGAAACCGCCGTTCCCATTGAGCTCAACGCCTCCGCCAAGACTCTGCCCGTCACTATTAAGGCGCCCGAAAAAGTCGAAAACGCTCGCCGGATACCCATTCAAGTTTCCGCGGCTGCCAAGGCGAAAGTTTTCCTCTTTGCGGCCGATGACGGACTGCTTTCGCTCACCAACTGGCAGACACCCGACCCAATTAAGACGATGCTGCTCGATCGAGCGCTCGAAGTAGACACCCGTGAGACGCTTTCACTCCTCATGCCCGACGCCGGATCGCTTAAGGACCTCATCAAAGCCCCGGTTGGCGGCGACTTCATGGCGAGCGCCAAAGCCGCTGCGGGCTTTGGGAGCCCCTTCAAGCGCTCTTTCGGACCGTCAACGGTTTGGTGGGGCGGACTGGTTGAAGTGGGGCCTGACGCTCAAACCTTTACTGTCGAACTGCCCGAAGGCTATGCCGGCCGAGTGCGCGTGAGCGCTGTGGGAGCGGCCGAAGCCTCTGCAGGTTCTGCTCAGGCGCTCATTGTCGCTGCGCCCCCGCTTGCTCTCACTCCCGCTCTTCCCGGTGTCTTGTCGCTTGGCGATGTGTTCCGTGCTGGAGCGGTCGTCACACCGAACATGCCCGCAGAATCCGCGAGCTTAACGATCACGCCGCCTGCGGCATTTGCTGCTGAACCCGAAGTTCTTCCGCTTAACTTCCCGGCTGTCGGCGGCATATCGGCCTCGGCTCAGTTCACGGTTCCCAATCAACCCAGTGCGCTCGGCGAACATCCATTTATCCTCAAGGCTGACGCGCGCGCAAAAGAGAATGGACAGACGCTTTCCGCCCAGCGCAGCGAATCCATTGTTGTGCGGCCCGCATCGCTGCTCCAGACAAGGCTTTACGCAGGCCGAGCTGAGCATTCAGCGGATAAGTCGGCATACGAAGTACCGACGGTGCTCTACCCGATCAATGACCGCACCCGCTTCATTGCAGCTTCCACCCCCGCAGCGCTCGCTCCCGAACTAGGCCGCCCCTTCCAGACGGCTGACAACGACTTCGGAGCGGTACTTCCCCGGCTGGCTGCATCGCTGCCGGAAGTGTTGCTTACGCTCAACACGGACGCCGCACGCCTGTTGCCGCAGTCGGTTTTGACAACGGACGCCTCGGCCGCCAAGAAGGCCGCTCAAGATGCTGCCCAACGCCGCGAAAAGGTTTATGCCGCGGTTCGCAGCACCCTCACTCGCGAAGGCCTTAAAGCGATGCCTTGGAGCGAATTCGATCCCTTCCTCAGCGCCTTAGTGCTCGACTATCTGGTCGACGCTCTTCGGCTTGACTCGAGCGCGCTCGAACCGCTGCAGCTCCTGCGGAGCCGCCTGGTTCGTTCAGTCAATTTGGATCCTCAGACGATTGATGACGCCCGCACGAGCGCCTACACGCTCTGGGTGCTCACCCGTGAGGGCACCATGACCACCGCGCAGCTCGAAGCCCTGCGCGCCTCCATGACGTCGCGCTTTGAAGGCTGGGAGCGTGATGCTGCCGCCTCGTTCCTGGCAGCCGCCTATTCACGGCTTCGCCTTCGTGACGAGGCTCGCTCACTGGTGAAGTCCACGCCGTCGACGGCTCGTGCCGCCGGTGCGTGGACGCCGGAAACGGCTGCCGCCTTGGCTGCCTCGGCGCTCTCCGAAGCCGGCTTGGGACAAGAACCCGCTGCACGGTTCTTGGTGAGCATGGCCGGTGAAGATCTGGCCCGCACCTTTGCCGCCGGCATTGTTTCGCCGCTCTATGCCGCTGCGGCCGCTCGTGCTGCGCTCACGCCCGAAGTGGGCGGTCTCACGGCCGGCGAATCGGCCGCATCCCCCGATTTGGTCTGCACTCGACGTGCGGACGGGTTCCCTGCCGACCAGGATCGTCTCGTGCTGGGCGCCTGGGGCGCGCTCCTCGATGCCCCCGGCTGTCTGGCTGCCGAAGCATCTGGTCTCCCGGCATCGCCCTATGTTTGGTGGCAAGTCGAGCAAACGGGCTACATCGTGCCCGATGACACGCAGCCGGCCGACCGATCCGCGCTTGAAGTCGAACGCACGTACCTTGGCGCCGACGGCAAAGCCAAGACCGAATTCACCGCCGGCGAACGCGTGACGGTCCGCGTCAGAGTGAAGAGTTTTGCGGGCGAAAGCGCCGTACGCGACGCCGTTGTCACCGACCTCCTGCCGGGCGGCTTTGTCTGGGCCATGCCTGCGGGGGCATGCCCCGAAGGCGCACTCGAATGCCGCCGTGCCGAAGACCGTGTGCAGTGGGCCGTGCCTGCGCTCACCAACTGGGAGCCGCTCACTTTCACCTACACCGTGCGGGCAGCCTATCCGGGCGTTTATAGAGCGGGCTCCGCAGCAGCCTTGTCCTTGAGCAACCCCGCGCTGGCAGCTCAGAGCCGCAGCGCCAAGATCCGCATCACGGCGCCTGAAGAGCCTTCTGGCACGAACGCTCCTCAGCCGGCCACTTCCCCAACGCCTGCGAGCGCAGTCCAATGACCGACGACCTTTCACACAAACCCGTCGATGCCAGCGGACAATTACCAGCGGCCGGCGCAGCGAATACTGCGCCGGCTGAGCAGCCTGCCGCAGCGTCGCCGCAGTCTTCTGCCCCCGCAGAATCCGCCAAAAGCGAAGAGGCGACGGCGTCCTCACCTGCTCCCCAGCCCTTGGAAGTCGGCCGCAGCCCTGCCGTTGTTTTTCTGCGCCGCACGGCCTATGTCCTGCTTTCTGCGGCGATCATGACCGTGGGTTTATACGGCGGGTATGCTGTTCTCAAAAATCGCGCGGCCTCGGAAGCTGCGCCGCCGCTCCTCGAAGGCATTCCCTTTTCGAGCGTGCTTTACTCGCGAGAAAACGTCCTCCTTCGCGTCGTACCGGCCGCTGACGGCATCTTCCGCGTTAAAACACCCCTCGAATCGATCGATCCCAAACTGGTTGAAGCCACCATCGCCTATGAGGACCGGAACTTCTATAAGCACCCGGGCTTTGATCTTCTGGCGCTGATTCGCTCGGCCGCCAGCACCTACATCGGCGGCTGGCGCACCGGCGCGTCGACGATCACCATGCAGCTTGCCCGCATGCGGCTCCATCTGCAGACAGATACACCCGACGGGAAACTTCGGCAGATCTGGCATGCGATGCGCTACGAAGCGCATTACACGAAGCGGCAGATTCTTGAGGCCTACCTCAACCTCGCGCCCTACGGCAGCAATGTGGAGGGCGCAGAAGCTGCCGCAGCCGTATGGTTCCATAAAGAGGCTTCCCATCTCACGCCGGCAGAAGTCGCAGCGCTCGCCGTTATTCCGCAGAATCCCGTCAAACGGCGCCCTTACCCCCAAGGCAGCACGCCGCTCGATACCGCGCGGCTGCGGCTCGCACGGATCCTCGTGGAGCAAGGCGTTTATCCGCCCTCGGCCGCCGCGGCGCTGCGAGCGCCGCTGGAGGTTTTCGGTCCGGAACACCTCCCTTTTCTCGCTCCCCACTACGCGCAAACGGTTCTGAACCGCATAGTGGGGACCCCGGAGCGGTCAGAACCCAACGCTGACGAAACGGCTTTCAAAGCGGGAAAACTTAAAGGGACGCTTTCGCTCGATGTTCAATCGGCAATGGAAGCGCTCGTTCGTGAAACCATTGCACGGCTCTCGCCTTGGGGCGTGAAGAATGCCGCCCTTTCGGTGGTTGACGCCCGCGACCGTTCCGTGCTCGCCATGGTGGGCTCGGCAAACTTCTTTGACCCCTCAATTCAGGGCGAGGTCAATGCCTGGACGGCCAAGCGAAGCCCTGGTTCCATGCTGAAGCCCTTCACCTATGCGCTCGCACTCGATCAAGGGCTTATTCACGAAAAGACGGTCTTGATCGACAGCCCGATCGCCATCGGCGGATGGGCCCCGGACAATGCAGACGGCAGCTTCCGGGGGCCGCTCTCCGCCGAAGATGCATTGGTGCTCTCGCGCAATATTCCGGCGGTCGATTTGGAAAAGCGCCTCAGTCCCGGGCTTTATGAATTCCTCAAACGCGCCGGCGTCGAGCTCACCCATGATAAAAATTGGTACGGGCTCTCCCTTGTTTTGGGGGGCGCAGAAATCACCATGGCTGACGCCGCCAAGCTCTACGCCATGGTCGCGGGGGAAGGACTCCTTCGGCCGCTGCGGCTTCTGGAAGCTCAAGCCTCCCCAGCCGAGGCCGATCCGCTTTCGCGTGAAGCGCAGTTTGTCCTTCGCCGCATGCTCGCTTCGCGCGGAGAATCGGTGACGATTCGCGGCGCGAGCCGCGAGCTCCTCTATAAAACCGGAACCAGCAACGGCTGGCGCGATGCATGGACCGCCGGCATGGTCGGTCCCTATGTCATCGTCGTGTGGCTCGGCGACTTTGCCGGACGTCCCAACCCGCAGCTTCAGGGCGCGCATCTTGCCGCCCCGCTCTTTCGCGCGGCGGCTTTGCGTCTGGGGAGCATCCCCGCCCTCGACTGGCCGACCGTGGTCAGTGCTCAGCAAGAGGCCGAAGACAAACATTTAAAAGTTGCTCTAGAACCGGTCTGCGCGGCAACGGGCGACCTGGATATTCGGCTCTGCAGCCGGCGAACCAACGCCTGGATCCTTCCCGGCCGCACCTCCGTGCGGGATTCAGGTGTTTTTCGCGAAATTTGGATTGACAAAGAAACCGGGCTTCGGGCCTGCGGCCCCGGTCCCGGCATTGAAAGACGCGTTTGGGAATTTTGGCCGACGCACTTTCAAAAGGTCTTTCTGGCGGCGGGCATCGCCAAGGAGCCGCCCCCGCCATACACGGCCCAATGTGCTGAACGCTTGGGCGTCCCAGGGGGCCGCGCACCGGTGATCACCTCTCCCAAAGCGGGAGCCGCCATTTACTCGCCTGCCGGCTTTGACGCAGCCCGTGTGCTCCTCGCTGCGGGGGCCGATCCGGACGCCGCCATTCTCTATTGGTATGCCGACGGCGCATTTCTGGGTGCCCGCCGAGTCGGCAAGGCGCTCGAATGGTCTGCACCCGCCGGTACGCATGAACTCGCTGTTGTGGATGATCTCGGGCGCACGAGCACGATGCGCCTGACGATCAGACGCCGATAATCACGAGAACCCGGCACGGCCGGCTGTCTGCCGGCCAAGGGTCTGGAAGAACCGATTGGCGCAAGGTCTAACACTTTTTTATAAATTCCTATGTTTGACCTCAGCGTTCCCGCACTAACCTTGTCATATCTGAACAATGATTCAGAAATCGCCGCAATGGCTATTGCAAAGAAAGGAGCTTTGTTATGAAGAAGAGGTTTGCTGCAGCCGCCGGCAGCGGCTCCGGATTTCGACGCTCGCTCGGCGCTTTGGCTTTGATGCTCACCTGCGGCGTCTTTGCCGCTTTCTCAGCCCTGCCTTCACCGGCATTGGCCGGCCCGCCGCCCGGCATGCACCATCCCGGGCCCGGCTTTGGCGGTCCTGGTCATCGCCCGGGCTTCCGCCCCGGCCCGCCTCCGCCCCCGCCGAGATACCATCGCGGCTGGCACCCTCGTCCTTGGTACCGCAGCTGGGGTTTCTGGGCGCCGACGATTACGGTCGGCACGATCCTCGGCGCAGAGCTCTATCGCTCCTCGACGCCGCGCTATGTTGAGGTCCCGGTGCAGACGGTTCCCGTCACGCCGAGCACGTCCTATGCGGCCGCGGCTCCCGCGGCATCGGGCGCTGCCGGATCCGGCAGCTATCCGTGGTATTGGTGCTCGAGCGAACAAGGATACTTCCCGACCGTTCGCTCCTGCCCGCTCGGCTGGGAGACCGTGATGGGTTCGAGCAGCACAACGCCTCCCGCGCCGCCCGCTCCCTAAACGGCAAATGCCCGCCCGAAATCATTGAATGATTCCCGGCGGGCATTTTCATGAACCCAAACGGCTATCGTTTAGCTCCGACAAGAGCATTCGGCGTTATTCGTTTGCGCCTTCGCCTTCTTCATCGTCCTGAGCCTTGGGCTGAGGAGCGGCCTGAGCTTGGCTCAGGCGATCGAGATATTCGCTCGTCACGTCGCCCGTGACATAAACGCCGTCAAAGCACGAGCAATCGAAGGCCGGAATCGACGGGTTCAAATCCGAAAGCGCATTCTTCAGGCCGTCAAGCGTCTGGAAGATCACCTTGTCGGCGCCGATCACTTCAGCCACAGCGTCCGCATCCTTGCCGTCGCCGCAGATCAGTTCCGACTTCGTCGGCATATCAATGCCGTAGACATTCGGGAACATCACGCGGGGCGCAGAAGAAGCAACATAGACCTTCTTTGCGCCGGACTCGCGCGCCATACGGACGATTTCCTTCATCGTCGTGCCGCGCACGATGGAGTCGTCAACGAGCAGCAGGTTCTTGCCTTCAAATTCCACGGGCATGGCGTTGAGTTTTTGACGCACGCTCTTCTTGCGGGTCGTCTGCCCGGGCATGATGAAGGTGCGGCCGATATAGCGATTTTTAATGAACCCTTCGCGGTAGGGGAGCTCAAGCTGCTTGGCGAGCTCCTGCGCACACGGCCGAGAGCTGTCCGGGATCGGCATGACGACGTCAACATCCTTGAGGTCAATCGTCTTTTTCACCGTTTCGGCCAAATAAACGCCGAGATTGAGGCGGGCGCCATAGACGCTGATGCCGTCAATGAGGGAATCCGGACGCGCAAAATAGACGTATTCGAAAGCGCAGGGATTCTTCACTGGATTCTCGGCGCACTGACGCGTTTCAACGTTCCCCTTGAAATCGATCCAAAGCGCTTCGCCGGGTTCCAGATCGCGTTCGAGCTTAAAGCCGAGCCCCACCATCGTCACCGATTCCGAGCTCACCATCCATTCGCGTTCGCCGTTGGCAGCAATCGCCGAACCGAAGCAGATCGGCCGAATGGCATGCGGATCACGGAAGGCAAGGAGCCCCTTGCCGGCAATCAGCGCCACCACGGCGTAGGAGCCCCGCACGCGCTTATGTACGGCCGCGACGGCCTTGAAGATGCCGTCAGCGTCAAGACTGCCGCCGTCGCAGACGCGGGAGATTTCATTGGCTAAAACGTTGAGCAGCACTTCCGAATCGCTCGTCGTGTTGATATGACGATGATCGTGCTCGTACAGATCCTGCTTAAGCGCCTCGGCATTGGTCAGGTTGCCGTTGTGAGCGAGCATGATGCCGTAAGGCGCATTGACGTAAAAGGGCTGCGACTCCTGATTCGAACTCGCACAGCCCTGCGTCGGGTAGCGCACGTGACCGATGCCGACATTGCCCGTCAGATCACGCATGTTGCGCGTACGGAAGACGTCGCGCACCAGGCCCATGGCCTTATGAATGTGGAACTGCAGACCGTCGAGCGTCGCAATGCCCGCCGCATCCTGACCGCGGTGCTGCAAAAGGAGCAGCGCGTCGTAGAGGCGTTGATTAACAGGTTCATTGGAAAGGAGGGCAACAATGCCGCACATGGATGTAATCCTCGATTAGGCCGGGGTGAACGCCCGAAGAGAAAATAGGAAAAAGGGAAAAAACAGTAACTTTGCGCGCATGGGCTATAACGGCACAATGCGCAAAGCCGCCCGGACGAGTCTCGGAGCGGCTTTGAGTGAAAACTTGCACATGATATGAATGAGCCCTGCCTCTCTCAGCTGCGGCGATAAGACCGGCGCATGTCAGCGAGCCATGCCGGCAGATAGGGCATCGACCAATTGATGATCGTTTCCGTCGGTCCGATCAGCACGGACTGCTGCCACATACGGCTTTCATGGATGGAAGCGGGCATACCGAAAAAGAAGACACAGGCGCAGACAACCACAATGCCGCGCAGGAAGCCGAAAACGGCGCCCAGAGCGCGGTCTTCAAAGCGCAGCGCCGCCGTTTCAAGCAGACGCCGAATAATGGCCGAAAGCAGTCCCACCACAAAGAGGCAGGCCACAACGATCAGGACAGCCGCAATGATGACGCGCGGCAGCCATCCGATGCTTTCAAGCGGAATGTGTTCGGCGACAACCGCGGAATAGTTCATCGCCAGAAAGATGCCTGCAACCCAGCCGGCAATGGCCAGCACTTCACGCAGCACGCCGCGCATGATTCCAACAATGGTGGAAAGTGCGAGAACGGCAATGATGATCCAGTCGATTTCCGTCATGAGTGCGCTGCAGGCGGGAGATAAATGAGTGAGAGAAAATAGGGAGCTTTACGCTGCCCGTTTCCGGCTGCCTCAAGAGCGCCGCCGGACTTCTCTTAAAAAGGCTACATTGTACCGAAAATTGTCTGCCGGACTTTCGATTCCCTCGGAGGTTTTATGACCCCGAAGCGACCTGCTGTCCGGCCTCAAAGCATTAATCTTTTTTCGCCAGATAGGGCTTTTGAGCGATGCCGTTAAGCATGATCGTACCCCGTACGCCTTCGGCTTCAGATTTCTCGGCATAAAGCCCCACACGAACCTTCCAAAGTGCGCCGCCCTCATTGGTACGGTACGCGGGGAGCCCCAGGAGCGCGAGTTTTTTCACTGTGCGCTCCGCGGCGGCTTCGTTGCTCGTAGCGACAACCTGCACATACCAGCCCTTGCCCGTGGGCGGCGCGATGCCGGCTGACTTTGCGGCCGGCTGCGGCTTCTGAGCCGGTTTCTGAGCCTTTGGATCGGGCTTTGCCGCCGTCTTCTCGGCAGGTTTGGCAGGCGTTTTTTCGGCCTTTTCAGATTTCGCCGCCTGCGCTGGCGCTGCCGTCTTGCCGGGCTGCTTCGGAGCGGCCTCGGCGGCTCCTTTCGCTTCACGCTCAAGATTGGCTTTAGCAGTCGACTCCGCGCGGCCCATAGACGTATCCGACACATCCACGTCGCCCGCCTGAGCACGATCCCCGTGAGCCGCCGGCGGCACATTCAGCGTTGTGCTCGTCTCGCTTTCTTTAGGAATATTGATGTCGGTACTCTCGAGCTTAGACGTGTCGATCGGCGGTTCGTTATCGATCACGAAAGGCGCGGCAACCACCGCGGCCATCAGAAGAACAGCCGCTCCCACCATGCGGTGCTTAGTGCGTCGGCGGGCAAGCAGCTCCGCATCCGTGAGCGGACGACGAGCCGGACGTTCAGCGGCGCGTTCACGTTCGGCCTGAGCGCGCACTTGTTCGCGCGGCACGGGCTTCAAGGCCGGTTTAAGAACTTCAGCATCTTCGCTCTCACCTGCCGCCGCAGGGGACGGATCCGGTTCCTGGCGAGGTTCAGGCATGACAAAAGGCGCCTGCGCAGCCGGAGCGCCTGCGGCCTCGGGCGCCAGAATTTGAGCGGCCTCCGGTGCAGAGACGCTTTCGGCTGAAGCCCCCCATTGGGGCTCTTTTTTATCCGTCGTCGGCGCATGAATACCATACGGATCCCAGGGGGCTGCTTTAGGCGCAGTCGGCGCTGCGGCTTGGCGTTCCGGCGGCTGAGGCGCTTGAGGAGGAGCACTTTGCTCCCCAGCGGTCTGAGCCGCAGGTTCAGCAAAGTCAAAGGGCGGAGGTTCCGTCGGCTGAGCGGACGGTGCCGTCTGCCCGCCCGTCTGCGTTCCCTCATTGAATCGTCCTAATGACGGCTCCGTTCTCGGTCCAAAGGTGGGTTCGGCATGCGGCGCGGCAGTGCCAGCCTCTTCCGGCGTTTGCATCGTCGCGAGCTTCACCCCTTCAGGGCGTTGATTTTTCCGGAAAGGATTAAAGAACGACATGGGAACGCCTCGAGCATTACAAGCAATAAAAACAGTATGAGCTTCACCGCTCGTCCTCTTCTATGACCGAAGACAATGGTGAAGCTCACAAAATTCTATCAGCGGTCCTGTCGGCCGCCCTATCGTTCTAACTTTTCGATAAGAAGAAATTTCAGTGCCACGGCGCCTTTTCTTCGCAAGGCATCCCGTCGGTCATCGTAAAGCCCTCGAGACTGCCGCACTTCGTTTGAATACAGACAAAGCGCATAGCCTCGGTCGGCAATGCCCGAATGGCGCGCTTAGCTGCCGGCGCCACACGGAGCCAGTCGCCGGCACGAAGCGCAATCACCTCGCCGTCAAGCCAGATTTCGCCAGCGCCAGAAAGGATCCCGTAGAGCTCCTCATTTTGCCGGTGCGCATGCACAAACGGTACGGCAGCACCAGCTGGCAAGTCATTGACAGAGACTTCACAGCCCGTTAGGCCAAGCTCATCATGGAGCTCCGTGCGGGCGTCGCCAGAAGCATGAATGAGCGTGAAGTTCTTCTTGGATGAATTCATGATTTTTATCCATTGATTGTAAGAGCAGGGAAGTTCATTAACGAAAGGGAAGATCTCAAAGTGGTTCGACATCGAATTATTTATTTCGTTAAAAGCCGCTCTGTGGTGGGAGCGGCTTCGATCGTTATGTTAGTTCGATATCGAACTTTTGTCAACAGACAAATATCTTCTCCGCGAACCTGCGCTTCCTCGGGCAGACTCGCGGAGAATCTTCAAGGACCCCGGACGCTGATGATCACCGGCGCAGTCCTTCCTTAGCAAAGACCTCAAGCGCTTCGCCGACCGTCACGAAGGATCCGAAAATAATGATGCGCACTGGCGCCGCAGGCTCGTCCTCGGCTGAGAGGCGAGCGGCATAAAGCGCGTCCGCAATGGTCGGAAAGGATTCAATCGCACGCTCCTTCACGCCGCCCTCGAGCATCTTAGCTTTGAGCGCCTCGGCCGAGCCCCCTCGCGGACCGGGCAAGCCGGCAATGAACCAGCGATCGATTTCCGGCGCTGTCAGTCGGACCACCTGAGCACGATCCTTATCTTCGAGCATGCCGAAAACGGCCAAGGTCTTTTCTCCTGGCTTTCGGGAGACATGAAGGTTTTCTGCCAAGACACCCGCCGCCTGAGGGTTGTGCCCCACATCGAGGAGCGTCGTGCAGGGCTGGGTCGTAATCTCTTCAAAACGCGCCGTGATGCGTACCTGAGTGAGGCCGGCAGCGGCGGCGGCTTCCGTCACGGGAAGACGATTGAGGAGCGAAATAATCGCTGCAAGGGCGCCCGCCGCGTTGCGGTATTGATTTTCACCCTGGAGCGCAGGCCGCGGCAGCTGCCAGCTGAGGTCGCCCATGCGGAATTGGAATGACCCGTCAAGATGCTCCGTCACACTGAAATCGCGGTTGATGAGCAGAAGCTTCGCGCCGATTTCGGCAGCGTAGCCAACCAGCGTTGACGGCGGATTGGGGTCCGAGCAGATGGCCGGCCGCCCGGAGCGGTAGATATGCGCCTTCTCGACGGCGATTGCTTCTCGAGTGTTCCCCAGAAATGCCGTATGGTCAATGCCGATCGCCGCCACAATAGAAACGTCCGGATCGACGGCATTCATGGCATCGAGCCGGCCGCCCAAGCCGATTTCGAGGATCACTACGTCTGGATGCGCATTCTGAAAAAGTTTGAGCACCGCGAGGCCGGTGTATTCGAAGTACGAGAGCGTCATCCCGCCTCGTGCGGACTCCACTTCGCCAAAGGCAGCGATCAGCGCCTCGTCCGAGACTTCCTCACCACTGAGGAGCGCGCGTTCATTGAAGCGAATGAGGTGCGGCGACGTATGCATGGCCGTACGGAACCCTGCCTCGCGCCAAATGCGCTCCATGACGGCGCAGGTGGACCCTTTGCCGTTCGTGCCGGCAACCGTGACGACGGGACATTCAAACTTAATCCCCATGCGGGCGATCATCGTCTGCATGCGCTCCAACCCCATATCGATGGGCTTATCGTGGAGCTTCTCAATGAACTCGAGCCATTGATTAAGCGAAGCACCGGCAGCAGGCGCCTGATGCGGCGCAGAAACAGAGACTACGGGGATAGTCATAGCAGTGAAATCCAACTCATCGAAAAAACAATAAAGACACGGGCTGCGGATGCATGCCCGTGTCAAAGAAACTTACCGCATCGGCAGCCGTATCCCGCTTCAGCGAATGTCTGACCTATTCAGAAACCCGGAAAAAAGCTGCGTTCGCCAAACCAATGAGCGGGAAATGCGCTCAGGAGGGAGCCGCGCCGCTGCAGACGATCGGCCTCAAATCCCGTTGATCGGCTGCTTCTTCATCAGAAGCTGCGTAATGACGGAAATCTGCGCACGCATATCGCGGCGGTCGACGATTTTATCCACCTGACCGTGCTTCAACAGGAATTCGGAACGCTGGAAACCCTCTGGGAGCTTTTCACGCACGGTCTGTTCAATCACGCGGGGACCGGCAAAGCCGATGAGCGCCTTGGGTTCAGCAATGACCACGTCGCCAATAAAGGCAAAGGAAGCCGAGACGCCGCCCATCGTCGGATCCGTCAGCACAGTGATGAACGGAAGGCCGTAATCCGCAAGACGGCGCGCAGCGTTGGTCGTCTTGGCCATCTGCATGAGGGAGAAAAGCCCTTCCTGCATGCGGGCTCCGCCGGAAGCGCAGAACACCACGAAGGGTGCGCGGCGGCGAATCGCTTCTTCCACGCCGAGCGCAAACCGTTCACCGACGACGCTGCCCATGGAGCCGCCCATGAAACCGAATTCAAAGGCCGCAGCCACCATCGGCTCACGACGAAGAAGACCCGACATCACGACAAGCGCATCTGTTTCGTGCGTCGAAGCTTCCGAAGCCGCATGGCGCGCCGGGTAGGGTTTGCTGTCGACAAAGTGCAGCGGATCTTTGGTGCGGATCTCCGCGCCGATTTCTACCGCCGTAGCGGGATCCAGAAAGGCATGCAGACGCACGCGGGCGCCCATGCGGAAGTGATACCCGCACTTTGGGCAAACGCGCAGACTCCGGTCAAGCTCCTCGGTATAGAGCGCCTGCTCGCAGCCCGGACACTTCGTCCATACGCCTTCCGGAATGGGGCTAGGCTTCTTCGGGGCTTCTTCGCGCTTGATTTTGGGGAGAATGTGATTGATCCAGCTCATCGACGTTTGCTCGAAACAGAAAACCGAAGCAAAAATTATACGAGGTGCAGACCTTCAAACACGCGTCACGGAGTGCCGCTTGAGGCTAGCACGTTTGGTCGACCATCCCGCGTTCGGATGCGCCTTCAGACGCCTCCGTCAAAAGACTTTGCCAAAAGGTCCTGACGAAAGCTGAGGCAAATGCGGATGCTCGGGATAGCCCACTCCGGTGAGATAGAGCCCAGCCGGACTGAAGGTGGGCGCGGCTGCATCACGAGATTTGGCGGCGAGCACTTCGGCTATCCACTCTGGCCTTTCCCGCCCCGTGCCCACATAAATAAGCGCGCCAACGATGTTTCGCACCATGTGCTGCAAAAAAGCATTGGCCGTAATGCGTACGCCCACCAATGCGCCGCGCCGCACGATCTTGAGTTCGCTGATCGTGCGCACCGGCGTCTTGGCTTGGCACTCTGACGCACGGAAACTCGTAAAGTCGTGTTCACCGATGAGCGCCGCCGCGCCCCGCTGCATGAGCGCCTCGTCGAGCGGCCGAAACACCCACCCGGCCGACCCTTCAAAGAGCGGCGAACGGACGGGATCGTTCCAGATCCAATATTCGTAGGTGCGGGAACGCGCGGAAAACCGCGCATGAAACTTTTCGTCCACCTCGCGCATCCAACGCACGGCAACGCTCTCGGGCAGGATGGCATTGACGCCGCGGATCCATCCCGCCGAAGGTCGGCGAGCGACGGAGGTAAAACTCACCACTTGGTGAGTGGCGTGGACGCCGGTATCCGTTCGTCCGGCACAGATTACAGAGATCGGATGATCTGCAAACTGCGAAAGCGCTGCCTCAAGCGCCGCCTGAACGCTCGGGTGATCCGGCTGCACCTGCCAGCCATTGAAGGCGGTACCCCGATACTCAATCCCGAGCGCAAGCGTTTTCGGTTCGCTCTTGACCAAGGCCATCAGCGGGCACCAGCAGATTTGCCGTTCACCTCATCGAGGAGGCGGTGTGCGGCGGCACGCTGAACTTCCGAGCCTTCCTTTTTCACCTCCGCGAGCAGCTCGAGCGCCTCCTTCTTGGCGTCCAGACCAATGAAAGATTTCGCCAGATTGAGCTTGGCATCAATGGCTTCGAGACGCGCACGCTCCTTCTCATTCGGCACTGGCGCTGCCGGCTGGGCTGCGGGCTGCGGAGCCGGCGCCGCCTTGACGGGTGCGGCGGCAGCCTCCGTCGGTATGGGCTCCGGCGCCAAAGGCGGCACATAGGCGGGCGTCTGCTCATCCAGGTTGAGGTCGACGCGCTTTAATTTTTCTGCGGTCATGCCTGCCGTCTGCTTGGCAGTTCGCTCTGAGCTTTCGCGCTCTTCGTCGGAAAGGGGCGGCAGCTCCTGATCGTTATCATCAGCCTTCAGCCACGGCTGCTCCTCAACCTGCTTTTTCGCGGTGGCAGCAGCGGCTGCGGCGGCTGCGGCCTGCGCATCGGCTTTCATCTGCGCCTCGGTGTAGGCCATCGCGCCCACCCCCATGGCTCCGGCCGTCGTGCCGTTCTTCACGGCTTCATCAACGGTGGCCTCCACCGCTTTCAACTGAGCTTCGCCCGCGGGCGCCACGTCACGCTGAAAAGCCACGACACCTTGTCCCTTTTTGGCCGCGGCAACCGCTTCCTCGGCCTCTTTAACGGCCTTCTCGCGGCGCTTGCGCCAGGCGATGGAAGCAATGATGGCGATGCCGACAATAATAAGGAGATATGAAATCAAGGGGCGCTTCTCTTCGGCTGCGGGCTGCTGCGCATCAGCGGCAGACTGAGCCGGCTTGGCGTCCTCAGCAGGCGCCGATTCGGTCGGCGACGGAGCCGCCGCCTCCGTCTTCGAGTCGTTTTCTGCTGTCGGCTGGGCTGCAGCACCCGTATTGGCCGCGGCTGTCTCGGCCTCCGAAACGGGCGCGGCCGACGGCGGATTAGCTTCAGCTGAGGGTTGGGCAGGCGCCGCTGACTCAGGGGCTTCAGGAAGAGCGGGAGCGGCTTCAGCCGGAGCATTCACTGCAGCCGTCGGAGCGCCTGCAGCAGCCGCCTTCTTTTGGTTACTTTCCCAAGCATCCAGCGCC